>Ga0209816_1000053_pt1 | contig 89831 bp, 91 predicted proteins | sample CoawatmetaG01DNA_FD_187509 | JGI IMG/M metagenome (GOLD analysis project Ga0209816, IMG submission 187509) | Marine microbial communities from the West Antarctic Peninsula - Coastal water metaG017-DNA (SPAdes) (version 2) | ecosystem: Environmental > Aquatic > Marine > Coastal ...
CGCATCGAAATGATGTTCGGCCGCCTCAAAGACTGGCGCCGCGTCGCCACCCGCTACGACCGCTGCCCCACCGCCTTCTTCTCGGCCATCGCCCTCGCCGCCACCGTCATCTTCTGGCTATGATCAACGAGTCCTGACCCTAGCGGACGAAACCTCGTCGCCCCTATGACCGCCGTCGACAAGGACGCTGACGCCATCGATATTGCAATAGGTGGCATCGCCATATTTTCGGTTGCCCATGTCGAGCATAGCCACGTGCATCGATTTTGCCGCTCCCGTCGTAATCTCTTTCGGGTGAACTTCCGCAGCCGGTGGATTCCGAACTGCTATTTGTCTACATGTTTCTGCGGCGCTGATGAGGAAGCAGCTGAATGCCTGCTTTTGATCAAACCTGCCGTTCCGGATATCGCTCCGCAACCGCTGAACAATCCCACTTCAAGCCGCTTCGAGCGGTCGGCTTACAGCCTCGTTGGCGGGCGACCTGCGGCATTAACGGATGACCGGTTTCGAGAAGCGGCTCGGGCTGACCAAGTGACCGAAAGTGGGTCTTCTCATCTAGATAAAGTCGTGCCGTTGAGACGTCGTACACGGGCGCGAGCGGAACCAATTTTTTGGCTGGCTGAGTTGACGCTTGGAATTGTGCGATCCGCCATCGGTTGTGGATGGCAGGCGAAAGTGATCACGAACAACGAGAGGTAGCGAACGTCGAGGCGCAGCTTCGATGCTGCCTCGACGTGCCGCCTTCGCTTGGCCAACCCGCCGTCACCCGGCAGGAGTGCATGCTCGTGCTCGACGCACTTGCCCGTGAGTTCGATTCACTGTTCGAACACAGATAGGGACAGGAAAATTGGCAAAAGCCAACCGCAGCGGGACCAGGGCTTTCGCATACATGCGCTTGTCGGTCGATAAGGAGGGCGGTGCGCCCCAGAGCATCGATGCCCAGCGTAGTGCCATTCTCGCCTACGCGGCCAAGCATGACATTATAATCGTCGAAGAGTTTGCCGACGCCGGCTTCAGCGGTCAGACCGACAAGCGTCCCGAATTTCAGCGGCTGGTGCAAAAGGCTACCGCAGCCGATCATCCGGTCGATCTGGTCTTGATGTTCATGTTCAGCCGCATGGCCAGAAACATGCGTCTGTTCTTCGACGTAGTGGGCAAGCTGGACGACGCAGGTGTCGAGGTCCGTTCGATTACCGAGGATTTCGGGCAAGGCCGTGGCCAGCGGATTGGCCGGACGATCGCGGCGATGATGAACGAGGAGCAGGCGCGCGATGCGGCGATTCTCACCCGGAAGAGCCGCAGGGAGAATGCGCGGCAAGGCTTTTACAATGGCGGCCCGGTGCCGTTTGGCTACCAAACCTATGTCGCCCGGCAGGACGGCGAGAAGGAACGGCGAAAGCTGGCGATCGTCGAAGCCGAAGCGGCGATCGTACGCCAGATCTTCGATTGGGCCGACATCGGACGCGGCGGGCGCTGGATCGTCAAACAGTTGAACGAAGCGGGGCGAACCCTGCGCGGTGCGAGGTTCGCCAACAGCAATGTTGCCGGCATTTTGGCGCGCGAGGTGTACACCGGCGTCTATCACGATCGTACCGCCGACGACGATGGGATCACCCCGGACGTGGAAGATGCTATCGCAGTCACCTGTCCCCCGATCATTACCCGGGACCAGTTCGATCGCGTAGCCGCCATGCGGGCAACACGCAATCCCAGGCGAATGGCGCCGCATGTCGCCGCCGGCACCACGCTACTCACCGGCGTCGCCCGCTGCGGTATGCCCGGCTGTTCAAGCGGTATGACGATCCGCACCGGAAAAGGTGGCCGCTATACCTACTACGTCTGCAACGACCGGGTGAACCGTGGCGGCGCCTGTGCCTGTCCGAGTATCCGGCGCGAAAAGCTGGATAGCCTGGTTCTGGATGCGATCGAGGCGAGATTGCTGGGGAGAGACCGGTTGCGCACATTGCTCGCGGGCGTTCTCGATGTCTCACAAAGTCGACAGGCGGAACGTGAGGCGGACTTTGCCCGAAGCCGTTCGGAGCGGACGCGGCTCAACACTGCGATCAGCAATCTGCTGATCCTGATCGAAGAAGGGACGATGAGCGCGAGAGACCCGGCGTTTGTCGACCGCATGGCGACCAACCGGGCGGCACTGGCGGCGGTATCAAGCCGGATCGATGTGCTGGAAGCGCAACTGGCGAAGGGCAAGCGCAGGATCGACGAACAAACGATCGATCGTTTCGGCGACATGCTGCGTGACAAAATGCGAGGCGACGACAGTTCGCTTCGTTCGTCCTACCTCAAGGTGTTCGTCTCGAACGTCAGCGTGTCGGACCATGAGATAGTCATTTCGGGCCCTGTTTCGAGCCTAGAAAATGGCGTCTCTGTCGGACTTCCCGTCAAAGAGGGCGCGGTGCCCATCTTTGACCGGGAGTGGTGCCGCTTACAGGACTCGAACCTGTGACCCCCGCATTACGAATGCGATGCTCTACCAGCTGAGCTAAAGCGGCCCGTCTTGGCTCGGACCGGCTGGTGTCCGGTCGAGGTGGGCGCGCTTAACAGGTGGATTGCGGGCTGGCAAGTGTCTTTGATATTTACGGGCGGTTAACTATGGGGCGTGCAGGTGGGGGGCATGGCCAGGAAGACCGTGATCACCCGCCCGCCGCATGCCGCCGCCGTTCCGGCGGGGGGCGACCCCGAGGATGCGCTGTCGGGCCTGGCGGGGCAGGAGCGGCGGCTTCATGCCCGTGCCTATCACCACTGGGCCTCGCTGCTCGGTGATGCGCGCTTTCCGGTGATCGGGGCACTCGACCCGGAGGCGATCGGCGATTTCGCGCCGCATTCGGTCCTGCTCGATTTTCGGGGCAATCCGGACGATCCCATCATCGCCTATATCGGCAGCGGACTGCGCGACGAGTGCGGGATGACCGGGCGGCCGGAGCGGATCGCCGATCTGCCCCAGGGCTCGCTGCTCGCCCGGCTGACCCTGCATTGCGATCAGATACTCGGCCGGCAGGCTCCGGCCGGTTTTGAGGCCGAGTTCGTCAACGGGCGCGGCCATACCACCCTGTATCGCGCCATCCTGCTGCCCTATTCCTCCGATGGCCTGATGATCGATTTCGTGCACGGCGTGGTCAGCTGGAAGGAAGTGGCCGATCCGCTGTTGCAGGCGACGCTCGATTCGTCGCTGCTCGAATCCTTGGCAGAGCCCGTCACGCCGCCCGCCGAGGATGCCGCCGCGCTGTGGCGCCCGGACACGGCGCCGCGTGCGCCTGCCGCTCCGCCACGCCAAAACGCACGGGTCGCGTTTGCGACCGATGCGGCGCCGGGCACGCCGGTCGTGCTCGTCGGGCGGGTCGACGCAGACGGCGGTGTCGAGATCACCGGATCGGTGGTCGGCGATGCGCGGCTGGCCGACAGGGTATTGCGCGCTTCGCAATGAAAGTTGCGCTGCGGCGCAACATCTTTTCTGCTGCTCCAGAGGGTTGAGCGGCGCGAAGGCCAGGCCTAGGACTAGCGCCCATGGCACCGAATATGTCGCATCCGATGGCCGACGCGATTGCCGCACGGCTGACCCAGGGCGCCCTTCCGGCGGAATTGCAGGGGTTCGGCCCCGCGGAGGTGGCTGCTGCGGCGGCCTTCGTCGCGGGGGTGGCCCATCAGCGGTCGCCGGGAGAGCCGTCGATCGCGCTGGAGCCGATGTCGGGCGACGACACGCATCGCCGGATGCGCCTGGCCATCGTCAATGACGACATGCCCTTCCTGGTCGATTCGATCGCGGCGATGGTGGGCGCGGACGGCATTGCGATCGACCGGGTGATCCACCCCGTCCTGCCCGTGACCCGCGATGCGGAGGGCGAGCTTCAGGCGATCGGCGCGGGCGGTCGGTCGGAATCCTTCATCTATCTGGAAATGGAACGCGCCGATGCGCGCGACCGGCGCGGGCTGGTCGACGACTTACGCGCCGTGCTGGCCGATGTGCGTGCGGCCGTGGTCGACTGGTCTGGGTTGCAGGATGCGCTGGCCGCCGACGCAACTACGCTGGGCGAGAAGAATGGCGAGGGGGCCGCGCTGCTGCTGTGGTTCCTGGGCGGCAAGCTGACGCTGCTCGGCCATGAGACATGGTATGAGGATGGTCGCGATGCGCCCGCACTGGGCGTGGCGAGGACGCCGCACAAGGTTCCGCTGCTCGCCGAAACCTCGCGCCAGCGCGCGCTGGACTATTTTGCGCAAGGTGGGGCGGCGCCGTTGCTGCTCAAGTCCAACGCGATCTCGACCGTGCATCGTTCGGTGCCGCTCGACCTGGTGCTGGTGCCGGTGATGGAAGGGGGCCGCGCTGTCGGCCTGTCGATCCATGCGGGGCTGTGGACCAGCGCCGCGCTCGCCAGCCCGCCGCATGAGGTGCCGGTGCTGCGCACGCGGTTGGCGGCGCTCCAGGCCAAGTTCGGTTTTGATCCGCGCGGCCATACCGGCAAGGCGCTGACCCATGCGCTGACCGCGCTGCCGCATGACCTGGTCACGGCCTTCCCGGCCGAGGCGCTGGAGCAGCTGGCGCTGACCGCCATGTCGCTGGCCGACCGGCCGCGGCCCGAGCTGGTGCTGATCCGGTCGGTGTTGCAGCGGCATCTGTTCGCGTTCGTCTGGCTGCCGCGCGACGAGTTGACCACCGCGCGGCGTGTCGCGATCGGCGACATGCTGGGCGAGGCGGCGAACGGCTCGCTGCTCAACTGGTCGATCGCGCTGGAGGACGGCGTCGTTGCGCTGATCCGCTATACGATCGACCTGCGCCAGGACGGCCGCCTGCCCGATACGGCGGCGCTGTCCGAGCGGCTGCGCAAGATGGTGCGCGGCTGGATGCCCGATGTCGAGGCGGCGCTGGCCGAGCAGGTGCCCGCCCCGCGCGCGGCGCGCCTCGCCCTGCGCTGGGCCAATGGCTTCCCGACCAATTACCGCAATGTCAGCGATGCATCGGAAGCGGCGGCCGACATTCTGCGCCTGGCCTCGCTGGAAAATGAGGGGAGCCGGTCGGTCCGCCTGTTCCCGATCCAGCCGGGGCAGGATCGCCAGCTGAAGATCTACAAGCTGAACGGCGCGCTGCCCTTGTCGGACGCGGTGCCGGTGCTGGAGAATTTCGGCTTCCGCGTGATCGGCGAGCTGCCGACCCGGTTGCGCGACGATGCCGATCCCTTCGTCCACGACTTCATCGTCGAGACCGAGGCGACCACCGAGCCCAAGGGCGCGGCGGTGCTGGAGGGCGCGATCGCCGCCGTGCTGGAGGGCAAGGCGGAGAATGACGCGTTCAACCGGCTGATCGTCGATGTGGGGCTGAGCCCGCAGGCGGTGGTGCTGTTCCGCGCCTGGTTCCGATACTTGCGCCAGGCTGGGCTGCCTTATGGGCTGACTACCGTGGTCGACGCGCTGCGCCGTGCGCCGAAGCTGGCGACCGCGCTGATCGAGCGGTTTACCGCCGCGCATGACCCGCAGGCGGGCGGCGACATCGCTGCTGCGGACGCCGCGATCGCGGCCGGGCTGGATGCCGTGTCGGCGATCGACGACGACCGTATCCTGCGCAGCTTCCGCGACATGATCGCGGCGACCCTGCGCACCAACGCCTTTGCCGAGGCGGGCAAGGAAGCGCTGGCGTTCAAGTTGGACAGCCACAGGATTCCGGGCCTGCCCGCCCCGCTGCCGTGGCGCGAGGTCTGGGTCTATAGCCCCCGCGTCGAGGGTATCCATCTGCGCGCCGGGCCGGTCGCGCGCGGGGGCCTGCGCTGGTCGGATCGCCGCGACGACTTCCGTACCGAGATTCTGGGCCTGATGAAGGCGCAGCGGGTGAAGAATGCGGTCATCGTGCCCACGGGCGCGAAGGGCGGTTTCTATCCCAAGCAGTTGCCGTCGCCCGTCACCGACCGTGACGGTTGGGCGGCCGAGGGCAAGGAAAGCTACCGCGTGTTCATCCGCGCGCTGCTGTCGATTACCGACAATATCGTCGAGGGCACGGTGGTGCACCCGGACGGCGTGCGCGTGCTGGATGGCGAAGACCCCTATTTCGTCGTCGCCGCCGACAAGGGCACCGCGACCTTCTCCGACGTCGCCAATGCGCTGGCGCTGGAGCGCGGCTTCTGGCTGGGCGACGCCTTCGCCTCCGGGGGCAGTCAGGGCTATGACCATAAGGCGATGGGCATCACCGCCAAGGGCGCCTGGGTCTCGGTCCAGCGCCACTTCGCCGAGCGCGGTGTCGATGTGCAGACGCAACCCATCCGCGTCGTCGGCTGCGGCGACATGTCGGGCGACGTGTTCGGCAACGGGATGTTGCTATCCAAGGCGATCAAGCTGGTCGCGGCGTTCGACCATCGCCACATCTTCCTCGACCCTGATCCCGATCCCGCGATCAGCTGGGACGAGCGGGCGCGCATGTTCGCTTTGCCCCGGTCGAGCTGGGCGGATTACGACACCAGCCTGATCTCGGAAGGCGGCGGCGTCTTCCCGCGCTCGGCCAAGACCATCCCGCTGTCGGACGAAGTCCGCGAGGCACTGGGCATCACCGCCACGTCGCTGGAGCCGGCGGCGCTGATCTCGGCGATCCTGAAGGCCCCGGCCGACCTGCTCTGGTTCGGCGGCATCGGGACCTACATCAAGGCGGCGGCGGAGAATAACGTCCAGGTGGGCGATCCGGCCAATGACCGCCTGCGCGTCGATGCCGAAGACCTGCGCGTCATCGCGATCGGTGAGGGCGCCAATCTGGGCGTCACGCAAGCCGCGCGCATCGCCTTTGCCGAGCGGGGCGGGCGGATCAACACCGACTTTATCGACAATTCGGCGGGCGTCGATTGTTCGGATAACGAGGTCAACATCAAGATCGCGCTCAACCGCGAGATGATCGAGGGCCGTCTGGCCGAGGACGACCGCAACAGGTTGCTCGCGTCGATGACCGATGACGTGGCGCATATCGTGCTGGAGGATAACCGGCTCCAGACGCTCGGCCTGTCGATCGCCGAGGCGGACGGGGCGGGCGCGATGCCCAGCTATGTCCGGGTCATCGAAATCTTCGAGAGCGCCGGGCGGCTCGATCGCGCGGTCGAGGGGCTGGCGAGCAACGACGTGCTGTTGCGGCGGGGGCAGGACGGCATATCGCTGACCCGGCCCGAACTCGCCGTGCTGCTGGCGACGGCCAAGCTGACCTTGCAGGACGCGATCGAGAACAGCGCGCTGGCGCTGGACGACGAACTGCTCCCCGATCTGCACGCGGCCTTCCCGCCCGCGATGCGCGAGGCATTCGGCGAGGCGATCGACCAGCATCGCCTGCGCGGCGAGATCGTCGCGACCAAGCTCGCCAATCGCATCGTCAACCGGCTGGGCATCCTCCACCCCTTCGAACTGGCCGAGGAGGAAGGCGCGGCGATGGCCGATATCGCGGCGATGTTCGTCGTGGTCGAGCGGCTGTTCGACTTGGGTGGCCTGTGGACCGCGATCGAGACGGCGGCGATGCCCGAAGCTGCGCGCATCGCGCTGTTCGACGAGGTGGCGCGGGCGACGCGCTCGCAGATCGCCGATTTGCTGCGCGCGATGCCGGCGGGCACGGCCCCCGGTGCGGCGCTGGAGCGGTTGCAGCCGGGAATCGAACGGCTGGCGGCCGAAACGCCTGCGCTGCTACGCGACGAGGCCAAGGCGCAGAGCGCGCGGGTCGTCGCCGCGCTGGAGGAGGCGGGGGCACCCGCCGATCTTGCGGCGCGGGTGGTGCGGGTGTCCGAACTCGACGGTGCGGTGGGGCTGGCCGATCTGGGCCAGCGCCTGTCGCTCGACGAAACGCGACTGACCCATGCCTTTACCCGTCTGGGCCAGGCGCTGGGGCTCGACTGGGCACAGGGTCAGGCGGCGCGGATCAACCCCAGCGATCCTTGGGAGCGCCTGCTGATCGCAGGGCTGGCGCGCGATTTTCAGCAGCAGCGGCTGGACTTCCTGGGCCGTGCGGGCGGGACCGATCCGGAAGCGGCGGTCGAAGCGTGGCTGGAGCGCAACGCCGCGCGGGTCGGTCAGTTCAAGGCGGTGATCGACCGGGCGCGCCTGGCGGCCCAACCCAACGCCGCGATGCTGGCCCAGATCGCGGGCCAGGCGCGGGTGCTGCTCGGGCGGTAAGGGGAGGGGAATACCTGTTACCCGGCGAAGGCCGGGGCCCAGTTGCTGTGTCGCTAAAGGCGCGCAAAACGCCGCGTGGGAGGCCTCTCCTGCGCGGCGTTTTTGGTGTTCACGCGAAGCCGCGAGGACGCAAAGAGAAAGTTTGGTTCGCGCAGAGGCGCGGAGCGCGCAGAGAGTGCGCGTCGCGCGCAGCGCCCTCTATTCTTCCGCGCATGAGGCAGGAGGGCCGCTGGCGCGGCGGGCGGGACACCTCTGCGTTCTCTGCGCCTCTGCGCGAACCAACCTTCTTTCCTCTTCGCGGCTTCGCGTGAGATCAAATGGCCGCGCACTTCTCCAGCAACCATTCGCGATCCGCGCCCTCCACTTCCGGCGCCAGCACCTCCGCCACTCGCGCATGATACGCGTTGAGCCAGTCCCGCTCCCCGGCTGTCAGCAGGTCCGCCACGATCAGCGTCCGCTCGATCGGGCACAGGGTCAGCGTCTCGAACCCCAGCATGTCCCGGTCCGCCCCCGCAATCTCGCGCGGTTCGACCAGCACCAGATTCTCGATGCGGATGCCATATTCGCCCGCCTTGTAATAGCCCGGCTCGTTGGACAGCATCATCCCTGCGCGCAGCGGCTCCATCGCGGCACCGCCGGGATAGTTGGGCGCGGCGATACGCTGCGGCCCCTCATGCACCGACAGGTACGCGCCGACGCCGTGGCCGGTGCCATGCGCATAGTCCAGCCCGACCTCCCAGAGCGGCCGCCGTGCCAGCGAGTCGAGGTGCCCGCCCAGCGTCCCGTCCGGGAAGACGGCGGTGGCCAGGCCGATATGCCCCTTCAGTACCCGGGTGAAGCGGTCGCGCATCTCGTCCGTGGGTGCGCCGATCGGCATCACGCGGGTGATGTCGGTGGTGCCATCCTGATATTGCCCGCCCGAGTCGATCAGGAACAGCTGACCCAATTCGATCGCCGCGTTGGACTCCTCGGTGACGTGATAATGCGGGCTCGCGCCATGTGCGCCCGTCGCCGAGATGGTCGAGAAGCTGGTGTCCTTGAGCAGGCCCGTCGCCTCGCGATACGCCAGCAACTGCGCGGCGGCGGAGAGTTCGGTCTGCCCGCCCTTGGGGCATTCCGCCTCCACCCAGCGCAGGAAGCGCACCATCGCCGCGCCGTCGCGCACCGAGGCGGCGCGGTGCCCGGCGACTTCGGCGGGGTTCTTGATCGCCTTGGTCAGCACCACTGGGTCGCGAAGCGCCAACACCTTGGCCCCGCCCGCCTCCAGCGCCTGCGCGATGGCGGCGACCGCCCGCTCGGGATCGGCGACGACGCGCTTGCCCGCAAAGCCGGTCAGATAGCCCTCGAACGCTGCGCGCTCGTGCAGCCGCACCGCATTGCCCAGATGCGCGCGGACCTCGGGCGTGATCTTCTCGGGCGCGACGAACAGGTCGGTCTCGCCGTCGGCATGGACGATCGCATAGGACAGGGCGACCGGCGTATGTGCGACATCGGTGCCGCGCACGTTGAGCGCCCAGGCGATCGAGTCGAGCGCCGACAGCACCACCGCATCGGCGCGCTGCTCGGCCAGCCATTCGCCGATCCGCGCGCGCTTGGCGGCCGAGCTTTCGCCCGCCACCGCATCGTCCTGCACGGTCAGCACGGCGGGGGAGGGGGCGGGGCGGTCGGTCCAGACGGCGTCGATCGGGTTGGCCGTCACCGCGACCAGTTCCGCCTCACGATCCGCCAGCGCGGCGGTCATGTCGGCCACCTGCTGGCGCGTGTGCAGCCAGGGGTCGTACCCGATCCGCTGCCCCGCCGCCGCCTCGCGACCCAGCCAGGCCGCCACGCTGTCCTGCGGCACGGGGATATAGGCATAGTCCTCGCCCGACACCTGCTCGCGCACCTGCAGCGTATAGCGGCCGTCGGTGAAGATCGCCGCCTTGTCCGCCAGCACCACCGCGCTGCCCGCCGAACCGCCGAACCCGGTCAGCCAGCCAAGGCGCTGCGCATAGTCGCCGACATATTCGCTCATATGCTCGTCGGTCAGCGGCACGACGAAACCGTCGAGCCCTTGGGCGGCCAATTGGGCACGAAGGGCGGCGAGGCGGGCGGAATGGGACATGGAACAACCTGAATGGAATAGGATGGCCGGGTCTAGCCCTGTGTCCGCGCAGCGTCGAGCCTTGCGGATCATGGCGCATCGTATACGATTGCGATGGGAGGATAGCGGATGATCGACCGGCGAAGCATTTTGGTAGGAGCGGGCGCAGCGGCGCTGGCGAGCAGCATGGCGCGGGCCGCCGAAGCCCAGGCGTTTCGCCCTGGCGAGGTGTGGAGCGACACGAACGGCGTCGCCATCAACGCCCATGGTGGCGGGCTGCTGCGCCATGGCGGGCGCTGGTGGTGGCATGGCGAGCACAAGACGGCGGGCGAGGAAGGCAATACCGCGCTGGTCGGCGTCCATGCCTATAGCTCCACCGATCTGGTGAACTGGCGCGACGAGGGGGTGGCGCTGGCGGTATCGGACGATCCGGCCAGCCCGATCACGCGCGGCTGTATCCTGGAGCGGCCCAAGGTCGTCCATAACCGCCGCACCGGCCAATTCGTGATGTGGTTCCATCTGGAGCTGAAGGGGCGCGGTTACGGCGCGGCGCAGGCGGGCGTCGCGGTCGCCGACCGGCCGCAGGGGCCGTTCCGCTTCCTGCGTGCCGGGAGGGTCAATCCGGGTATCTGGCCTGCCAATGCGACGGCCGAGGACAAGGCGCCGGGTACCGTGCTGGCGCGCGACTTTGCCGGCGGGCAGATGGCGCGCGACATGACGATCTTCGTCGATGGCGACACGGCCTGGCATGTCTATGCCTCGGAGGAGAATGATACGCTCCAGATCGCGCGGCTCGCGCCCGACTGGACGCGCCATGACGGCTATTATGTCCGCGCGCTGCCGGACGGCGGGAACGAGGCGCCCGCGATCTTCAAGGCCAAGGGGCGCTATTACATGTTCGCCTCAGGGCTCACCGGCTGGCGGCCCAATCCGGGGCGGGTCTATGTCGCGGACCGGGTGACGGGGCCGTGGCGCGCGCTGGGCAATCCGGTGCGCGGGAGCGAGGATGACCGGAAGACGACCTTCCACTCGCAATCGACCTTCGTCCTGCCGCTCCCGCCCGAGCGTCCGGGCGGCGAGCCGCGCTTTATCTTCATGGCCGATCGCTGGCGGCCGGAGAATGCGATCGACGGGCGTTATGTCTGGTTGCCGGTGGAATGGGAGGGCGAGACGCCGGTGCTGCGCTGGCGGGAGAGCTGGACGCTGGCGGATGGTGGAAGGGCTGAATCCCACCTCCGTTCAGCCTGAGCGAAGTCGAAGGCCACGGGATTCCCTTCGTGGCCAAGCGCGGGGCGTGCGCTTCGACTTCGCTCAGCGTGAACGGCTGCTGGGGAGGGAGAAACCATAGCCGCCCCCTTCCGGCGGCGGCCAAGCCTAGCTACATCCGGGCGATGACCGAACCCGCCGCGCTCAAGCCCCCCGTCGCCGAAACCCGTCCGCATAGCTTCACCGCCCATGGGATCACGATCGAAGACCCCTATGCCTGGCTGAAGGACCCCGCCTATCCGGAGGTCGAGGACAAGGACGTGCTCGCCTATGTCGAGGCTGAGAACGCTTATTTCGAGGCGGTCATGGCCCCGCGAAAGCCGCTGATCGACCGGCTCTATGAAGAGATGAAGGGCCGGATCAAGGAGGACGAATCCTCGGTCCCGCAAAAGGACGGCGACTGGCTGTATTGGACCGCGTTCGAGACGGGCGGCCAGTATCGCAAATGGTGGCGCAAGCCCGTTGCGGGCGGCCCGGACGAACTGCTGCTCGACGAACCCGCGCTGGCCGAGGGCAAGGAATATTTCCGGCTGGGCGCCTTTTCGATCAGCAACAATGGCCGTTATCTCGCCTATGCGATCGACGACAATGGCTCGGAGCGGTTCGAGGTCCGGATCAAGGACCTGACCACCGGCGAACATCTGCCCGAAGTCATTCCCGGCATGTTGTCGGAAATCGTCTGGGTCGCGGACGACAGCGGCTTTCTCTACGGCGTGGCGAACGCGCAGTGGCGGACCGACAATGCGCGTTTCCACAAGCTGGGCACCGATGTCGCGCAGGACGTCGAGCTGTTCCACGAAGACGACGAAGGCTATCGCGTCGCCGTTGTCGAGACCTCCGCGCGCAACTGGATCGTGATCGCGACCGGCGACCATGTCACCAGCGAAGTACGGCTGCTGCCATCCGACAATGTCTTTGCCGAACCCATCCTGGTCGCGCCTCGCAAGGAGGGCCGCGAATATGACGTGGACGAGCATGACGGCACGCTGTTCATCCACACCAACGACGTGGACCCGCAATTCCGCCTCTGCACCGCCTCGATCGAGGCACCTGGCGACTGGCACGAGCTGATCGCGCCGAACCCGCATTTCTACATGACCGGGGTCGAGTGCTATAAGGATTTCTTCGTGGTCGAGGGGCGCGAGGACGGCTTGGACCGGATCGCCATCCACCGCTACGACGCGCCGACCGTTCCGCAACGGATCGAATTCCCCGAGCCGAGCTACACCGCCGGCTTGGGCGACAATCCCGAGTACGACGTATCGGTCCTGCGCCTCGGCTATGAGTCGATGGTCACGCCGGGCACCGTCTATGACTATGACGTGGCGACGGGTGGGATGACCGTGCTGAAGGTCCAGGAAATCCCCTCGGGCTATGACGCGGACAAATACCGGACCGAGCGGCTGAAGATCGCAGGCCGCGACGGGACGATGGTGCCGGTGTCGATCGTCTATCCGAAGGATTTCCCGCGCGACGGATCGGGCAAGCTGTTCCTCTATGCCTATGGCGCGTACGGCTATGCCATTCCGCCGGGCTTCTCGACGGGCCGTATGAGCCTGCTCGATCGCGGCTTCGCCTATGCCATCGCGCATATTCGCGGCGGCGACGATCTGGGCCAGCAATGGTATCTGGACGGCAAGCTGGAGAAGCGCACCAACACCTTCCACGACTTTGTCGACGTGGCGAAGGGGCTGATCGACGGCGGCTGGACCAAGGCTGGCCAGATCGCGATCGCGGGCCGCTCGGCGGGCGGCGAGCTGATGGGCGCGGTCGTCAATTCCGATCCCGAACTCTGGGGCGCGGTGATCGCCGATGTGCCCTTCGTCGACGTGCTCAACACGATGATGGATGCCGAGCTGCCGCTGACGCCGGGCGAATGGCCCGAATGGGGCAACCCGATCGAGGATAAGGCGGGGTTCGAGCTGATCCGCAGCTACAGCCCCTATGACAATGTCACCGCCCAGGCCTATCCGCCGATGTTCATCTCGGGCGGGCTGAACGATCCGCGCGTCACCTATTGGGAGCCCGCCAAATGGGCCGCCAAGCTGCGCGCGACCAAGACCGATGACAATCTGCTGCTGCTCAAGACCAATATGGGCGCCGGCCATGGCGGCAAGTCGGGCCGGTTCGAATCCTTGCGCGAAGGCGCGGAGGAACACGCCTTCGTCCTGTGGCAGATGGGAGTGGAATCCTGAGCATCGAGGCGATCGTCGCGCGCTACGGCGTCATCGCGATCGCGTTCGGCGCAGGCGTCGAGGGGGAAACGGCGGTCGTCACGGGGGGCATCTTGGCGCATCAGGGGCTGATCGCCTGGCCCGCCGCCTTCTTCGCCGCCGCGATCGGATCCTTCGTCGCCGACCAGATCTTCTTTACCTTCGGGCGGCGTGCGCGGGACGGGCGCTGGGTGCGCAAGCTGAAGCGGCGGCGCGTCTATACGCGCGTCACCAGGCTGATGGAGCGCTATCCGGTCGGCTTCATCTTCGGTTTCCGCTTCCTCTATGGCCTGCGCACGATCAGCCCGGTGGCGCTGGGCACCAGTACGGTGTCGACCCGGCTGTTCGTCGCAGTCAATGCGGCGTCCGCCGCATGTTGGGCGGCGATGTTCACCGGCATCGGTTATCTGTTCGGCGAAGCGTTTCAGGAGCTGGCGGCACGCTATCGCCCCAGCCTGGCGCATATCCTGATGGCGGCGGCGCTGGTCATGGTCGCCGCCACGATCGGCTGGGGCCTTCACACGCTCTGGCAGAGGCACAAGGAGTCGAACGAACAGGCATGAGTCGTTTCACGCTGAGCTTCACCGCCCGCCCGGAGCATATCGACGAGCTGGGTCATGTGAACAACGCCGTGTGGGTCCAGTGGATTCAGGCGATCGCAGGCGCGCATTGGGAGTCCGTCGTGCCCCCCGAGCATGCCGCCGCCCATGTCTGGGTCGTGACGCGGCATGAGATCGACTATCGCGGCAATGTCGTGGCGGGCGAGACGGTGACGGCGGAAACCTGGGTGCCGAACCCGCCCAAGGGCGCGCGTTTCGACCGGCATGTCCGCTTTCTGGATGCGCAGGGCCTGGTGAAGGTGGAAGCGGTGACGACCTGGGCGCTGATCGACCGCGCCACTGGCCGGTTGCTGCGCGTCACGCCCGAGATCGCCGCGCCCTTTCTGGTTTGACCGCAAGAAGCGGGACGCATCGCGCGCCGTCATCGGTTAGGATGGGCCCATGTTGAGCGAATGCACCATGGCCTCGCCGGTGGGCGAGCTGACCCTTGTGGCAAGTGGGCAGGGCCTGCGCGCGGTCCTGTGGGCCGAGGAGCGGGAAGGCCGCGTGCCCCTGCCCGAACGGCGCAGCGATCCGGCCCATGCGATCCTGGCGGAAGCGGTGCGCCAGCTGACCGACTATTTCGCCGGGCAGCGACGTGCCTTCGACCTGCCGCTCGATCCCGTCGGCACCGAGTTCCAGAAGAGCGTATGGACCGGCCTGGGCGCCATTCCTTATGGCGAGACGCGCAGCTATGCCGCGCTCGCCGCCGCGATCGGGCGGCCGGGGGCCTCACGCGCGGTGGGGGCGGCCAACGGGCGCAACCCGCTGTCGATCGTGACGCCATGCCACCGGGTGATCGGCGCGAACGGCACGCTGACCGGCTTTGCGGGCGGACTGGCGGCGAAGCAGTGGCTGCTCGCGCATGAACGGGGCGAGCGGGCGCTGGCACTGGCATGAGCTATCCGCCGCGCCAGTTCCCCGAGATGCGCGAAGCGGTGCTGCTGGCGGCGGTGGCGACGATCGGCCTGGCCGCGCTGGTCGTGGTGCAAGGTGGCGCGTCCGAGGCGGCACGCGGCGGATGATGGCGATGTCACTGGCGGCAGGAATGCGGAGGCCCTATCGGTCCTGACCTTATTTGCGTGTCGGAGATTGCGGATGCGCCTGTTCCTGTCATCGGCCCTTATATCGGTTGCTCTGTGGCCCGCGACGCTTCAGGCCCAGACGACCGAGCCGCCCTCTACCCCCTGTTGCGGCAACCTCGGCGAGGTGCGTACGAATATCGACCGGATCGACGACCAGATCCTGCGCCTGATGGCCGAACGCGCGCGCTATGTCAGGGAGGCTGGGCGGTTCAAGACCTCCGCCGCAACGGTACGCGACGAGGCGCGGATCCGGCAAATCCTGACGCGCATCCGGGAGAAGGCGGTGACGCACGGTTTGAACCCGGATGTGGCGGAGGCGACGTTCCGCGCGATGGTCGAGGGCTTCACGGCCGAGGAAGCGCGACAGGTCGGCCACTAAAATCCTCCTCGATACGGGGAGGGGGACCAGCGAAGCTGGTGGAGGGGGAGTGCCGCGAGGGATGACCTATGAGAAAGCCCCCCTCCGTCAGGCCTTCGGCCTGCCACCTCCCCGTACCGGGGAGGACTTCAGTTTTCCTCGTCCCAGATAATCGCGATTGGCGCGTCGATGCCCAGCACCGCATGGACCGGGCAGGCCGCCGCCGCCGTTTCCAGGCGCTTGCGCATGGCGGCGTCATGGTGGCCCGGCACGCGCACCGTCACGGCCAGCGTCGTGATCCGGCGCGGCGTATTGCCCATTTCCTTGGTGACGGTCGCGGTCGCCCCTGCCAGCTCCAGCCCGGCGACCTGTCCCGCCATCGCCATGATGCTGAGCACGCAGCCGCCCAATGACACCGACAACAGGTCGCTGGGCGAAAAGCCTTCGCCGCTGCCGCCCAGTTCCTGCGACGCGTTGGTGACGAGCACCGCCCCCGACTCCGGATGCTCGGTCCGGCAGCTAAGCCCGCCTTCATAACGAACGACAAAATCCGTCACGTTCGTCAGCCGCTGTTGCGCAAGGCCGTGGCGATGCCGTTGATCGACAGCAGGATGCCCTCGCCGATGCGCGGATCGCTCTCGCCCGCGCGGTGGCGCTTCATCAGCTCGATCTGGAGCAGGTTGAGCGGCTCGATATAGGGCAGGCGCAGGCGGATCGACGCCTCCAGCGCAGGGTTGTCGGACAGGAGGCGCGTCTGGCCCGTCACCGTCAGCAGCCCGTCACGCGAGCGGTGCCAGCCGTCATGGATTCGCCCGAAGATCGAGTCGCGCAAGCCCTCGTCCTCGACCAGCCCGGCATAGCGCCGCGCGATGCCGATGTCGGACTTGGCCAGCACCATCTCCATATTCGCCAGCGTCGCGGCGAAGAACGGCCAGCTCTTGGCCATTTCGGCGAGCAGCGCCTTGTCCTCGAACTGCGCGATGGCGACGCCGACCCCGAACCAGCCCGGCAGCATCACGCGCGCCTGGGCCCAGCTGAAAACCCAAGGGATGGCGCGCAGATCCTCGATCGCGTCGGACTTCTTGCGGCTGGCCGGGCGGCTGCCGATCTTCAGCCCGGCGATTTCGGCGATCGGCGTCATCTGGCGGAAGAAGGTGCGGAAGCCTTCGGTGCCGTAGACCAGATCGCGATAGGTGGTGAAGGCGGTCGCCGACATCGTCTCCATCGCGGCGGTGAAGCGCGCATTGTCGGCATCGGACAGCCGATCCGGCTCCAGGCTGGCGAGCAGGGTGGCCGAGGCCATCGCTTCCAAATTGCCCAGTGCGGCGTCGCGCGTGCCATATTTGCCCGCGATCACCTCGCCCTGTTCGGTGATGCGGATGCGGCCCTGCACCGTGTCGTGCGGCTGGGCGCGGATCGCGGCAAAGGCGCTGCCGCCGCCACGCCCCACCGCGCCGCCGCGGCCGTGGAACAGCTGCATCCGCACACCCGCGTCCTCGAAGACCGGGCGGAAGGCGCTCGACGCCTTGGACAGCGACCAGGTGGAGGTCAGGTAACCGCCATCCTTGTTCGAGTCCGAATAGCCGATCATCACCTCCTGATGCCCGCGTGCACGGACGATTGCGGCGATTTCGGGCAGGCCGAAATAGGCGCGCATGATCTCCGGCCCGGCCTCCAGATCCTCGATCGTCTCGAACAACGGCACGGCCATGATCGCGGCGGTGGCCGGCTCGCCGGGACGATAAAGGCCGAATTCCTTCAGCATCAGGTTGATCTCGAGCAGGTCGGACACCGACTTGCCCATCGAGACGATGTAATTGGTGATGCACTTCGGGCCATATTTGGCATGTGCATCGGCGGCGGCCTGGACGATCGCCAGTTCGGAGCGGGTCTCGTCCGAATAATCGGCATAATGGCTGAACAGCGGCCGGGCATTGGCCAGTTCGCGGCGCAGCAGCGCGACGCGGGCATCCTCGTCCAGCGCCAGATAATCCGCCTCGACCCCGGCGACCTTCAGCAGTTCGGCGACGACGCGCTCATGCACCGCCGAATTCTGCCGCAGGTCGAGCGTGGCGAGATGGAAACCGAAGGTCTCGACCGCGCGGATCAGGCGCCCGAGCGCGCCGCCGCCCGCCAGCGCGCCGTCGCCCTGCGCCGCCAGCCCGCGCGCGATCGCGACCAGATCGGTGCGAAGCGCCTTTGGGTTGGGATAGGGCTCGCCGGTCAGCTTGCCGGGGCGGGGCGGGGTCTTGCCGGTCAGCGCCTGATGGGTGGCGGCGAGGCGCGCATAGATGCCCGACAGCGCGCGGCGATAGGGTTCGTCCGAGCGGCTGAGCGCCTCGTCCCCGCTCGCTTCGGCCAGCGCCAGCACCGCCGCGTCCACCTGAGCATGGCCGGTCGAGATGGACAGCTCGGCCCCCAGCGCGTGCACCGCCTGGCAGTAATGGGTCAGGACGGCATCGGCGGCCTGGGCGAGCGCGGTGGTCAGCGAGTCGGCGGTGACGAAGGGATTGCCGTCGCGGTCGCCGCCGATCCACGAACCGGGGCGCAGGAAGGCGGGCACGCGCGCGCCGAACGCCTTGTCCCAGCGCTGATAGAGCGCAGGCAGCACCGGCAGGAACACGTCGCGCAGGTAGGACAGCGCCGTCTCCACCTCGTCGGTGACGTAGAGCTTTTCGCGGCGCAGCACGCGCGTCTGCCAGAGGAGCGCGATCTGGCGCCCGATCGCTGCTTCCACATCGTCGCCATCGGGCGTCACCGTCCGTCCCGCATCGCGCATCGCCAGCAATTCGGCGATGCGGTTGCGGTGGTCGATCATGCTCTTGCGCCGCACCTCGGTCGGGTGCGCGGTCAGCACGGGCACGACCAGCGCCCGCGACAGCAGCTCCATCGCGGCGTCGCGGTCGATCCCCTGGCCGGCCAGCGTCTCCAGCACATCGGCGATATCGGCGGCGGGCTCGCGTGCGATGCCCTGCCGGTCCTCGGCCAGGTTGGCGAGCATCGAGAACAGCATGAAGCCGCGCACGAAATCCAGCGTCTCATCAAGTGCCAGCCGTTCTAGCTGCAGGTCCACCTCGGCATCGTCGCCCAGGCCGCGATGCCGATTGACCGAGGCGCGGCGAATGGCCTCGGTCGCCTCGAACAGCGCGTCGCCGCCATAACGGCGGATCACGTCGCCCAGCTGGGCGCCCAGGAATCGGATGTCGGCATTGTTGGCGATGGGAGGGAGTGTCGTCATGGCCGCATTGCTGCAACGCAATAGGGCGGCCGTCAACCGATTGCAGTGCGTAATTTTGGTATAATATTGATGTCATGTAGCGCGTGTATATTACGTATCGCGGCTCGACGGCTGGCCCTTGCCGCGCTTCTCTGCCACCCTGTCACCATCAAAGATTCATAGGATAGGCGTCATTTTCAAGATCATGGCCGGCATTGCCGTCGGGACGGGGCTCTGGCTCGCGACCCAGGCGCTTGCCCTTGGGCTGGCGGGCGCGGGGCATGGCTGGGTCGGTGCATCGGCCTGGTCGTTGCCCTTGCTGGTGCTGTATCCGTTGGCCCGTCTCCGCATGGTCTCGCCGATTTTTTGCGGACGGCGGGCGGATGCGATGCTCCTGGCCGTGGCGGCCGTGCTGGACGTCACTTTGTGATACGACGCTCGCGTGAAGGAGCCGGGGTACTTCGCGTATATGATCGACTCGGCACCTGGCGGTATATGGGCATGGTTTGTCTTGTGGATCGGCTGGCAAATCGTGGCCATCGTCGCGGCGATCCGCCACTGGCGCCACATAGCGATTCAGGATGTCTCTTCAGCATGATCGACATGCTTTTCTATGCGATTTTGACGATTGGCGCACTCACGCCTGGCGATGGGGCAGAGGCGGCGCGACCGGCCATGGACAAGGCGGCTTGTGAAGCATCGCTGGCGCTGATCCGATCCCAGGTCGCGACCTCGAGCGATCCGGTCATCTACAGCGAATGGAAGGGCTCGGCGGAGCAGGATTTCGACCTACGCGAGCATGAATGGTCGCCCACGCCCTATGCCAAAGCACACCGTGTGCCCGTGCCAACCGGCCGCAGGATCGGACGATCCCTTCATCTCGGCAATCTTCGTTTCAGCGCAGTCCGTCATTGTCGGTCAGTTCGCCACTTCCTCGATCGACATCACATACCCTACGGTACCGCGGCGACGGATCGGGCCGTGCAGCGGCAGGATCGGAAAGCCACCTTCATCAGCGTCGCACTGGCCGCTGTCGACGTATCGGGGAGATATGCAGTAGTGACCTTCGGATCGACGGGGTTCTTCGGCGGCGGCGGCTGGGCGACAGTGCTTGTCCGCGATCATGCCGGTCGGTGGCATCCGGCCTATTCGACGCCCACTTGGATCACCTGATCGGCCCGATCGCCGTCAAAGCCCTTAGTTCGCATTACCCGGCGCGCCAGCGCCCGTTGCGACCGGATTGGTCGGCGCGGCGGGGCGTTCGGTGCGCGAGGCCTCGCGTTCTTCCGAAGTCACCGTGCCGTCGCGGTTCAGATCCATCCGGTCGAAGCGCGCTAGCATCCCTTCGAAGAATTCGCTCTCGGTGATCTCGCCGTCCTTGTTGCGGTCGAGCTCCCACAGGCGCGAATTGGTCTTGGGCATTTCGTCGGCGGTGATGATGTCGTTGCCGTCGCGGTCCAGTTCGCGGAAGCGGCGGGCCATCATGCTGCCGAAATCGACCCGGCTGGTGACGGAGGGCGGCACGAAACCGGCCTTGGCGGCGGCGCGGTCGGCCTCGGCGCGCTTTTCCTCCTTCTTGCTGCCGCAGGCGGCGGTCGTGGCAAGCAGCGCCATCAGCCCCAGGCTTCCGCCAAGGCTCTTCAAGCTCTTCGCCCAACCACCCATGCGACACTCCCGGCTTCGTTACGCTTCCAATTCAACGTCCCAATACAACCAGTCGTGCCATGTTTCATGCAGATAATTGGGCGGGAAGCTGCGGCCATGTTCCTGTAAATGCCAGTTTGTCGGGCGGATCGGCTCGATATGCAGCGGCATCGCGGCCTGGCGCGGCGTGCGCCCGCCCTTTTTCAGGTTGCAGGGCGCACAGGCGGTCACGACATTCTCCCAGGTCGTCCGGCCGCCTTGCGCGCGCGGGATGACATGGTCGAAGGTCAGGTCGCGGTGCGATCCGCAATATTGGCAGGAGAAGCGGTCGCGCAGGAACAGATTGAAGCGGGTGAAGGCCGGAAATTGCGACGGCTTCACGAATTGCTTCAGCGCGATGACCGAGGGCAGCTTGACCTTCGCGGTCGGGCTGCGCACCTCGCGCTCATAATGGGCGACGATATCCACCCGGTCGAGGAACACGGCCTTCACCGCGGTCTGCCAGGGCCAGACCGACAGCGGATAATAGGACAGCGGCGTATAATCGGCATTCAGCACGAGAGCCGGACACGAGTCCGGGTGTCGGATCAGGTCGGGATGAAACACAGCTCCTCCCTTCGTGGTACGTTGCGCCTATTCGCGCAGCGGCGTGACAGGGCTATGACAGCATGGGATTGGAATCGCGGTCAAGGGTGCGCGCGATGAGTGGTGACGAGACGCGGGCGGTGACGCGCTTCGCACCCAGCCCGACCGGGCGGCTGCATCTGGGCCATGCGCTGTCGGCGGTGCGGGCGCATGACCTGGCGCGGGCGGCGGGCGGACGCTTCCTGCTGCGCATCGAGGATATCGACGGCACGCGCAGTCGGCCCGAGCATGTCGATGCGATATTGCGCGATCTGGAGTGGCTGGGGCTGGAATGGGACGCGTTGTCCTTCCAGTCGCAGCGGCTGGCTTTTTATGCCGAGGCGCAAGAACGGCTGGCCGATCTTCTCTATCCCTGTTTCTGTACCCGCGCCGAGATCGCGGCCAGCCTGTCCGCGCCGCATGGGGCGACGCCGCCCTATCCGGGAACGTGCCGCCATGTGTCGCCCGAGACGCGCGCGGCGCGGATGGGCGAGCCGCATAGCTGGCGTCTGGACATGGCGCGGGCCGCCGAGCGAGCCGGGCCGCTGATGTGGCAGGACGCCTATGCGGGGGCGGTCGCCGCCGATCCGCTTTCCCATGGCGACGTGATCCTGGCGCGCAAGGATGCGCCCGCCAGCTATCATCTGGCGGTGACGGTCGACGATGCCGTGCAAGGCGTGACCGACGTGGTGCGCGGGGTCGACCTGTTCGAGGCGACCCATGTCCACCGGCTGCTCCAGGCGCTGCTCGGCCTGCCGACGCCGCGCTATCACCATCATCCGCTGATCGTCGGCACGGACGGACAGCGGCTGGCCAAGCGTCACGGTGCGCCCGCGCTGGCGGCGATGCGCGAGCGCGGCGAGGACGGGCGCGCGCTGGCGGATGCGCTGCGGCGCAATATGCTTCCTGCTGGATTTCGGCTGGGGGAGGCGTAAGCTTCTGCCCATGACCACCTTTCTCGTGATCCTGCTGATCGCGGCGATGCTCGCCACCGTCGTCGCGCTGGTGCGCGGCATCATCAGCTTCTTGCAGGAGGCGACCGCCGAGGCGAAGGGTGAGGGGCCCACCGCGTCGCAGCTGAAATCGAACCGGATGATGCAGCAACGCATCTTCTTCCAGGCGCTGGCGATCACCGTCGTCGTGCTGCTGCTGTTCCTGGCGGGGCGGACCTGATCCCTTGGTCAAGCTGACGAAAATCTACACCCGCACCGGTGACGAGGGCACGACCGGGCTGGTCGATGGCACGCGCCGGTCCAAGGCGGATTCGCGCATGGTCGCGATCGGCGAGGTGGACGAGGCGAACAGCGCCATCGGCGTCGCGCTGCTGTCGGTCGAGGGGGCGCTGGCGGCGCAACTGACCCTGATCCAGAACGACCTGTTCGACCTGGGCGCGGACCTGGCCACCCCCGGCGATGTCGAAGGGGCGCTGCGCATCGTTCCCGAACAGGTCGCGCGGCTGGAGGCGGAGATCGACGCGATGAACGCCGCCATGCCGCCCCTCACCAGCTTCATCCTGCCGGGGGGTAGCGCTGCTTCCGCGCATCTGCACCTCGCGCGCGCCATCGCCAGGCGCGCCGAGCGCGCCGCCGTGGCGCTGGCGGAGCAGGAGGCGATCAACCCGCCCGCGCTCGCCTATCTCAACCGATTGTCCGACTGGCTTTTCGTGGCCGCACGGATGGTGAACCAAAACGGCGCATCGGACGTTCTTTGGGTTCCAGGAGGGGCGCGCACGGCACGGTAAAGGACCGGTCGGGTACCCCATAGTCCCGGGGAGCACCCAATGCCGATCCTCGTTCCGTCCTCCGCGGCGGCGCCTCCTGTCACGGCGACGCCACCCGCCGATGATCTGGCGTCCCGCTATTCCCAGGTTCGCGCGCTGACCCTGGCGCTGGCCGAGCCGCTGTCGGATGCGGATGCGACCGTTCAGTCGATGCCGGATGCCTCGCCCGCCAAATGGCATATGGCGCATACGACCTGGTTCTTCGAAACCTTCGTGCTGCGCGATCATTTGCCCGGCTACGGCTTGCACGATCCGCGTTTCCCCTTCCTGTTCAACAGCTATTACGAGGCGGAAGGGAAGCGCCATGCGCGCCACCGCCGGGGGATGATCACCCGCCCGACGATGGATGAGGTGCGGGCGTATCGCGCCCATGTCGATGGGGCCCTATTGGCGGCGCTGCCCGACCTGCCCGAGGCGGCGCGCGAACTGGTGGCGCTGGGTTGCCATCATGAGGAACAGCATCAGGAACTGTTCGTCACCGATATCCTGCACCTGTTTTCGGAAAATCCGCTCGAACCCGCGCTCTACACCCCTGCGCCGAAGGCCCCGATCGCCATACCGGGCCCAATCGGCTGGATCGCGGGGCGGGCAGGGATCGTCGAGATCGGCCATGACGGGCAAGGCTTCGCCTTCGATTGCGAGGGGCCGCGTCACCAAGCGCTGCTCCATCCCCATGCCATGGCCGACCGCACCGTCACCAATGCCGAATGGATGAATTTCATCGCGGATGGCGGCTATCGCGATCCCCGGCTCTGGCTGTCGGACGGCTGGGCCTGGGTGAAGGCGGAAGGGATCGCCGCGCCGCTCTATTGGGAAGAGCGGGACGGCGGCTGGACCCGCTTCGGGCTGGACGGGCGGCGCGCGATCGACCCCGCCGCGCCCGTTACCCATGTCAGCTTCTACGAGGCGGACGCCTATGCCGCCTGGGCGGGCGCGCGCCTGCCGACCGAGTTCGAGTGGGAGGCCGCCGCCGCCGCGTATGATCCGGCGGGCGGCAACCAGATGGATGGCGGCGGCGCGGTCGAGCCGCGCCCCGCGGCCCAGGGCCCGGCCTTTTTCGGCGATGTCTGGGAATGGACCGCCAGCGCCTATCGCCCCTATCCCGGCTTCCATCCGGTCGAAGGCGCGGTCGGCGAATATAATGGCAAGTTCATGAACGGGCAGTTTGTCCTGCGCGGCGGCAGCTGCGCCACGCCGCGTGGCCATGCCCGCGCCTGCTATCGCAACTTCTTCTACCCCCATCAGCGCTGGCAATTCACCGGCGTCCGCCTGGCAAAGGACCTTTGAAATGCTGAAGCCCGAGATCGAGGACGGTCAGATGTCGCTGGCCGATCCCGCCTTCCGCGCCGACGTCCTGGCCGGGCTGGAGCGTCGTCCGCGCGCCATCCCCGCGCGCTGGTTCTATGACCGCAAGGGTTCGGAGCTGTTCGAGGCGATCACCGACCTGCCCGAATATTATCCGACCCGTGCCGAGACCGCGATCCTAAAGGCGATATGCCCCGATCTGGTCGCGCATGTCGGCAAGGGCCGCGCGGTGGTCGAGTTCGGGTCGGGTTCCTCGATGAAGACGCCGGTACTGCTGCGCTATGTCGAGCCCTCGGCCTATGTGCCGATCGACATTTCGGGCGATTTCTTGCGCGACTCCGCTCGCAACCTGCAACAGGCCTTCCCCGACCTGCCTATCCATCCGCTGGAGGGCGATTTCATGCGCCCGCTGACGCTGCCTGCCATGGTGGCGGATGCGCCCAAGCTGGGCTTCTTCCCCGGCTCGACCATTGGCAACATGACGCCCGCCATGGCGACCGACCTGTTGCGCGCGATGCGCGGCTCGCTGGGCGAGGGGGCGATGCTGCTGATCGGCATGGACCGCGCCAAGTCCAGCGACGTGCTGGTCCCCGCCTATGACGATGCGCAAGGGGTGACGGCGGCGTTCAATCGCAACCTGCTCGACCGGATCAACCGCGAGCTGGACGGCACCATCCCGGTCGAGGCCTTCCGCCACCGCGCGGTGTGGAACGACGACCGCTCGCGCATCGAGATGCATCTGGCCGCCGAACGCGATGTCGACTTCACCATCGAGGGCCGCCCCTTCGCCATGGCGGCGGGCGAGACGATCCATACCGAGAACAGCCACAAATACGGCCCGCGCGATGCCAAGATCCTGCTCCGCGCCGGAGGATGGACCCCGATTGCGGAGTGGACCGACCCGGATGAGCTTTTTTCGGTCTATCTGGCGGAGGCGCAATCGGTTCGTCTTGCACCGTAACCAGCCTGTCGCTGAAAAATAACCCAAAAGTAATTTTGATTAATTCGCGGCGTCTTTTTCGGAATCCTGTCGTTCTGGTGTTGGTTGAGTCAGGATTTGCATAACAAGTCTTCGGCTTCGCCCTGTGAAGAGTTGTTCTGCTTGTTACTTGCAAACAGAAGAGCTCTTCATGGTTCCTGACCGGGAGGAGCATGATGACTGAAAGCGAACAGCTGCTCGACGCCCTCGATGCGCGCGTCGAACGCCGCAATCATCGGCGCGATTTCTTCAAGACGGCCATTGGGGCGGCGGCGGCGGGCGTCACCGCCTTTTCCCTGACCAGCAAGGCCGGGGCGCAGTCGACGATCACCGATGCCGACATCCTGAACTTCGCGCTGAACCTCGAATATCTTGAAGCGCAATTCTATGCCTTTGCCGCCAACGGTACGGGCCTGGCCTCCAGCCAACTGACCGGCACGGGCACGCAAGGGGCCGTGACCGGCGGCAAGCAGGTGACGTTCACCGATCCTGTCGTCGCCAGCTATGCGCGCGAGATCGCGGCGGACGAGGCGGCGCATGTCGCCTTCCTGCGCACCGCGCTGGGCAGTTCGGCCGTCGCACAGCCCGCGATCAACATCTCGGGCGATGCGAACGGCGCCTTCACGGCGGCCGCACGCGCGGCGGGCGTGGTCGGCGCCAACGGGACCTTCGATCCTTACGCCTCGGACGAGAATTTCCTGCTCGGCGCCTATATCTTCGAGGATGTCGGCGTAACCGCCTATAAGGGCGCCTCGCCGCTGGTCAGCAACAAGACCTTCCTCCAGGCGGCGGCCGGTATCCTGGCGGTCGAGGCGTATCACGCTGCGATCGTGCGCGGCACGCTTTATGCCAAGGGCATTCAGACGCCCGCGCTGATCACCGCCGCCGGACAGATTTCCGACGCGCGCGACAGCCTGGACGGCTCGTCCGACCTCGACCAGGGGATCGCGGCGCAGACGATCAACGGGCAGACGGTATCGAACATCGTGCCGCTCGATACGAACGGCATCGCCTATAGCCGCTCGCCGGCGCAGGTGCTGAACATCGTCTATCTGAACCGTGCATCCGTCACGCTGGGCGGGTTCTTCCCAGCCGGCGTCAACGGCACCCTGCGCGCCAGCGCGGCGAACTAATCCCCTTTTTCCTCCTTTGGAGAGGATTTTCATCATGAGCGAAGAACGCTTCATTCTCGATGTGATCGAAGAGGCCTCGGCCAAGCGCCGGGCCGACCGCCGCCGGTTCATGCGCATGGCGGCAGGCGCCGGAGCCGTGGGCGGCCTGGCCATGCTGGGCGCGTGCAATGGCGACGACGAGGTGATCGTCGTGCCGACGCCCACCCCGACCGCCACCGCGACCGGATCGGTCACGGACGCCGACGTCCTCAACTTCGCGCTGCAGCTCGAATATCTGGAGGCGCAATTCTACAGCTATGCCGCCTTCGGCACCGGGCTCAACGCGTCGCTGCAGACCGGCATCGGCACGCAAGGATCGGTCGCGACCGGCAGCAGCGGCCAGCCGCGCCAGGTCGCTTTCCAGGATCCGATCGTCGCGCAATATGCCCGCGAGATCGCCTATGACGAGATCGCCCACGTCACCTTCCTGCGCAATGCGCTGGGCAGCGCGGCGGTGGCGCAGCCCGCGATCAACCTGTCGGGCGACGCCAATGGCGCCTTCACGGCGGCGGCCCGCGCGGCCGGGGTCGTGACGTCGACCGGCACGTTCGATCCTTATGCCTCGGACGAGAATTTCCTGCTCGCGGCCTATATCTTCGAAGATGTCGGTGTGACCGCCTATATGGGCGGCGTCACCCTGTTATCGAACAAGACCTTTGTCGAGGCCGCAGCGGGTATCCACGCGGCCGAGGCCTATCACGCGGGCCTCGTACGCTCGGTCATCTATCGCAAGGGCCTGACCAACGGGACGCTGATCACCGCGGCGAACCAGATTTCGGACGCGCGCGACAGCCTGGACGGCTCGACCGACCTCGATCAGGGCATCACCGTCACCGCCAGTGGCGTCACGTCGGCAAATATCGTGCCCGCCGATTCCAACGCGATCGCCTTTGCCCGCACGCCGGGCCAGGTGCTGAACGTTGTCTATCTCAACAAGGCGGCGGTGACCGGCGGCGGGTTCTTCCCCAGCGGCCTGAACGGCAACGTCCGGACCAGCGCCGCCAGCGGCTGACCCGGCTCCATCTTATGGGTTCCTTGCCCCGATCGGCCCTCAGTCCCCCGGCCGGTCGGGGCTTTTTTTCATCCCCCTCCTCGCGCGAAACCGCTTCTGCTTCGCCGCGAAACCGCTTATGCACGGTCTATCCCCGGGGGAGCGCTGGCCTGCGCTTGAGAGGGGGGCAAGAGCCCCCGACCCGCTGAACCTGATCCGGCTGACACCGGCGTAGGGAGGGAGCGGCCCCATCTCTCATGGTCCGTTTCCTCCGCATGGAGTGGACGACTATGGCAGATATTCCCGCAAAGGCCGAAATCGGCGTGACCACCGGCCCGATCCGTGGCTCGAAGAAGATTCATGTCGGCCCGCTGGGCGTCGCGATGCGCGAAATCCATCTCGATCCGTCCTCGGGCGAGCCGCCCTTGCGCGTGTACGACACCAGCGGCGCCTATACCGATCCGAACGCGCGCATCGACATCATGGCGGGCCTGCCGCAGATCCGCCGCGACTGGATCGAGGGGCGCGGCGATGTCGAGGCCTATGACGGCCGCGAGATCCGGCCCGAGGATAATGGCCAGCTCGGCCCCGACCGGTCGGGCGGGGTGCCGCAATTCCCGCGCATGGGGCTGAACCGCCCCTTGCGCGCCAAGCCCGGCATGAATGTCAGCCAGATGCACTATGCCCGGCGCGGCATCATCACGCCCGAGATGGAATATGTCGCGACCCGCGAGAATCTGGGCCGCGAGATGCTCAAGGAGTATGTCCGCGACGGCGAGAGCTTTGGCGCTGCCATCCCCGATTACGTGACCCCCGAATTCGTCCGCGACGAAGTGGCGCGCGGCCGGGCGATCATCCCCAACAACATCAACCACCCCGAATCCGAGCCGATGGCGATCGGCCGCAACTTCCTGGTCAAGATCAACGCCAATATCGGCAATTCGGCGGTCGCCTCCAATGTCGCGTCCGAGGTCGACAAGCTCGTCTGGTCGATCCGCTGGGGCGCGGACACGGTCATGGACCTGTCGACGGGGCGCAACATCCACGACACGCGCGAGTGGATCATCCGCAACTCGCCGGTGCCGATTGGCACCGTCCCCATCTACCAGGCGCTGGAAAAGGTCGGCGGCATCGCCGAGGAGCTGACCTGGGAAATCTTCCGCGACACGCTGATCGAACAGGCCGAGCAGGGCGTCGACTATTTCACCATCCATGCGGGCGTGCGCCTGCCCTACATCCCGATGACCGCCAAGCGCGTCACCGGCATCGTGTCGCGCGGCGGCTCGATCATGGCGAAGTGGTGTCTGGCGCATCACAAGGAGTCGTTCCTCTACGAACGCTTCGACGAGATCACCGAGATCATGAAGGCCTATGACATCGCCTATTCGCTGGGCGACGGCCTGCGCCCCGGCGCGATCGCCGACGCCAATGACGAGGCGCAGTTCGCCGAGCTCTACACGCTGGGCGAGTTGACCAAGCGCGCCTGGGCGCAGGACGTGCAGGTCATGATCGAGGGGCCGGGCCATGTGCCGATGCACAAGATCAAGCAGAATATGGACAAGCAGCTGGAGGCGTGCGGCGAGGCGCCCTTCTACACGCTCGGGCCGCTAACGACGGACATCGCGCCGGGTTACGACCATATCACCAGCGGCATCGGCGCGGCGATGATCGGCTGGTACGGCACGGCCATGCTCTGCTACGTCACGCCCAAGGAGCATCTGGGCCTGCCCGACCGTGACGATGTGAAGGTCGGCGTCGTGACCTACAAGCTCGCCGCCCACGCCGCCGACCTGGCCAAGGGGCACCCCGCCGCCAAGATGCGCGACGACGCCTTGTCGCGCGCGCGGTTCGAGTTCCGCTGGCGCGACCAGTTCAACCTGTCGCTCGACCCCGACACGGCGGAATCCTACCACGATCAGACGTTGCCGGCAGAAGGTGCCAAGACCGCGCATTTCTGTTCGATGTGCGGCCCGAAATTCTGCTCGATGAAGATCACGCAGGAGGTTCGGGAATTCGCAGCCAAGCAGAACGCGCCGGTCGAAACCTTCGTCGCGGCCGAGGACGCTGAGGCGGGGATGCAGGAGATGAGCGAGCGGTTCCGGGAGAAGGGCGGGGAGGTTTACCTTCCGGCGGAGTGATAAAATGGGGCCGCACCCGATAAGGATGCGACCCCCAACTCCCAACCTCCGCTCAGCCTGAGCGAAGTCGAAGGCCATGGGATGGCGTTAAAGTAGAAGGGAAGGGCGGGTCTGTTATCGTCCCGCCCTTCTCCGTTCAGTTTACGGGCATTCGGGCAGGCTCAGCAGATTGTTGGGCTGCTCGCCGTCATTCTGCGTCTTGAGATATTTGTTACCCGCGGCCGATCGGGCGACAATCACCCATGCCGTTTGTCCGTTAACTGAAACGTAGAATTGCCATTGGCCCGACTCGATTGCCGCGATGGCTTGCTCCTGTGTGAGTTTCCATCTGCTGGGATAAGCACCGCCGACATGCGAGATTCGCTCGTGAGCGCTGTATCGGTTGGTCTTGTTGATGCATTGAATCTGCGATGAGTTTGGCATTTGCCATAGCTCCGTTTGGCCGCTCAGGCATCAGAGCGGTTGACGTGACTGGAGCGGCCCCATAAAATCCCAGAGCTGTCTAAGCACCGGCGGGAATGCCTGCCGCTATCGGGATGATCGGTTCCAGCGATCATCCCGATTTGTGCATCTCAGCATCACCGATACTTCTCGTCAACGGAAATAATGCCCACACTTCCCTTATCAAGAGAGGTACCATGAGGTAATGGTGCGGAACACTAATCGGTTTGAGCTTCGAGCTTGAGCACGAACTGAGGGTAGTGTGTTGCGGCTAGACCGCGATCTCTGAGGTGATGGGCGCGGCATGGCGTGCCATGCAACGCCCATCACAATCGCATCCATATCGGCTCAATAATGATACCGGCAATGAGCCACTTGCAGTTCCTGCTCGTCGCCGCTGCCCGCGACCCGGTACACCAATCGATGTTCATGGCTAATCCAGCGCGACCACCAGCCTGACCGGTTGCCGCCCATTGGTTCGGGCTTGCCGGTGCCCCTGAACGGGGGACGGCGGCATTCCTCGATCAGGGCATTCAGCTTGGCGAACGGCTTCGCGTCATGCGCATCGAGATCGAGTTACTCGGCCCAGGAGCGCGACGAAAACTGGACCTTCATGGCTGGATAAGATCGTGTGTCTCGCCGCCGCCCGCTTCGAGTCCAGCGATGCTTTCCAGCAAACGCTGGGCATTCTTGGGCGACCGCAGCAGGTACAGCGTCTCTTCGATCGACGCCCATTCGCTGGCGGAGATCAGTACGGCGCCTTCTCCACGATGGAGCGTGATCGCGAGGGGCGCGCGGTCGGCGACGACCTTGTCGATCATCGCCTCCGGATTTTCGGACGCTTCGGTGAAGGAGACGGCCTGCATAAACTGAAACTCTCCCACGTCCCCGCAAACGTCAACCCTCACCGCTTCCGCACAAACTCCGCGCGCAGCACCAGCCCCTTGATCCCGTCGAACTTGCAGTCGATTTCCTGCGCGTCGCCGGTCAGGCGGATCGACTTGATGAGCGTCCCGCGCTTCAGCGTCTGGCCCGCGCCCTTGACGGTCAGGTCCTTGATCAGCGTCACCTGGTCCCCGTCGCTCAGCACATTGCCGACCGAGTCGCGCACCACGACGGCATCGTCGTCACTGGCCCCACCGGACTTGGCGGCGGCGTCGGCCGCGCTGATCCATTCGCCGGTCGCTTCGTCATACACATAATCGTCGTCGGCCATCGCCCTTGCCTCTTGTCTGACCCGTGGAATGGCGCGCCCTATGCGCGCTCCCGCCAAATGATGCCAGTATGATTACAGATCAGGGCAGCGGCGGCAGCGCCCAGTCGATGGGCTCGCGGCCATGCTCGACGAGGAAGGCGTTGGCCTTGGAAAAGGGCTTGGATCCGAAAAAGCCGCCTCGCGCCGACAGAGGCGAGGGGTGGACCGAGGTCAGGACGCAGTGCCGCCCCGCGCCCATCTCGCGCACGAAGCCCGCCTTTTTCTGGGCATAGGCGCCCCACAGGATGAAGACGACCGGCTCGGGCTTGGCGGCGACGGCGCGGATCACGGCGTCGGTGAACCGCTCCCACCCGCGCCCCTGGTGCGAGGCGGCCTGGCCCATCCGCACGGTCAGCACCGAGTTGAGCAGCAGCACCCCCTGCCGCGCCCAATGGTCGAGCAACCCGTGGGAGGGCGGGACGATGCCCAGATCGTCGGCCATCTCCTTGTAGATATTGACCAGGCTCGGCGGCGGGCGGACGCCGGGCTGGACCGAGAAGGCCAGGCCATGCGCCTGTCCCTCGCCATGATAGGGGTCCTGGCCCAGGATCACGACGCGCACTTGGGGCAGCGGGGTCAGGTCGAGCGCGCGGAACCATTCGGAGGGGCGGGGAAAGACGCGCTGCCCGCCCGCGCGCTCGTCGGCGAGGAAGGTCTTGAGCGCCTGCATATAGGGCTCGTCGAACTCGGTCCGCAGCGGGGCCAGCCAGCTTTCGTGCAGGCGAATGTCACTCATCGCATCGTCTTGCCGTTGACGGGGGATGCGCGCAACCGCTGTCGGCGATAATCGTTATGCAGCCGATATGGTCGCCATTCCGGGGACCGCCGAATGAAGGGAACTGATTTCATGCAGCGTTCCACCATCGCCCTGGCCATCATGGCCGCCGCTCTGCCGCTGGCCGCCTGCGGCTCGCACACCGAGACTGCGGCCAACAACAGCGCGGCGGCGGCTCCGGGCAATGTGATGAGCGCCGATACGCTGGGCGCCAAGGTCCGCGACCTGCCTGAGGGCCAGCGCCAGGGCGTGCTGTTCCGCGCCATCCGCGACGCGGGGCCTTCGGGCGCGAGCTGCCAGTCGATCACCGCGATGGAGGAAGCCGCCCCCACCAACGGCAACCCCACCTGGAAGGCGGTCTGCGACGGCACGACCCAGTGGACCATCGTGCTGACCGCCGATCAGTCGGCCAGCGTCACCGGCCCGGGCCCGGTCACGATCAAGAAGTAAGGTGGCCGCGTGGGCTCGACCGTCACCTGCCATCCGGCGCGGTGCGGTCGAGCCTCGCCCGGGTCGCCGGATCGTCCTGACCGCCGAAAAACCGGTCCAGCCCGGCGCGGAAGGGTACCGGGTCATCGGCGACGGCGGCGAACAGGCTGAGCGAGGAGCGCAGCTTCATCGCATCGACCGCGCCGAAGATCGCCTCCGCCGATCCGTTCGCGGCGATGGCGGCGGCGACCGCTTCGTGCAGGCGTGGGCCCAGGATCGGATGGTTCAGATAGGCGTGCGCCTCCTTGGCATCCCGGATGGCATAGAATTGCGCGGTGGGGCTGCGGCCGAGTCCGGCGATCTGCGGAAAGACGAACCACATCCAGTGGCTCTGTTTGCGCCCCCGTCGCAATTCGGCGAGCGCGGTCGGATAGCTATCGGCCTGCGCCGCGACGAAGCGGGCGAGCATGTCGTCTGGATCCAGGTCTTGCGTCATGCCCTGGCAACCGGCGATATCGTCGATGCGTTCCACCCCCCAGGATATTCGTCAGGAGAGAGAGATGCGCCGTTTCGCCTTCCTTGCCCCGCTGGCCCTGCTGGCGCTCGCGGCGTGTGGCGGCAAGGGCGAGGACACGGATTCGGATGTCGCGCCCGGCAATTTCACTCCGCCGGGCACCGCCAAGCCGACCCCGATCCCGGGCGTCGCGCAGGTCAATCCGCTGACCGCCTATATCGGCCATTATCCGAATGACGCGGTGGACGGCGTCACCTTCTTCGACCGGACCGAGGTGGCGAGCGCGCTGCACGAGGCGGTGGGCGACCAGCAGCTGGTGCAGCGGATCATGTCGCGCGGCGCGGTGACGATCCCGATCTTCCGCCAGGGCAAGCAGGGAATCGCCGCGCATGGCTGCACCCCGCACGACTGTTCGGACAATAACTGGACGGTGGAGGTCGACCTGAAATCATCCAAGGCGCGCGTATGCTATCATGACCGTGAGACGATGGGCGAACGCAGCCATTGGTATATGGGCGGCGCGCCCGTGACCCAGCCGGGGGAATGCCCGCAGGAGTAAGATTTTATCGTCCCCGGTATGGGGACAGCCAGGCTGGTTGGAGGGTGTCCCCCTGTCGATAGCGGGACACCCCTCCGTCAGGCCTTCGGCCTGCCACCTCCCCTTACAGGGGAGGAATGACATCAAAACGTATAGGCCACGCCCAGCGCGCTCAGCCACTGGCTGCGCGATCCCACCTGCGACACGATCGGGCTGTCGCCGAAATCGCCGACCTCGCGGCCATAGGTCAGGCCGCCGACCAGCTTCCATCCCTTCAGCAGGTTGCCGGTGATCGAATAGGTCGCCAGGCCACCGACCGACCAGTCCTTCCACCCGGCACGCGCATTATAGACGGGCAGGCCGCTGGCCGCGCTCTGCTCGGGCGTGATCGAGAAGTAACGACGGGCATAGCCGCGCCCGGCACGCTCGGCGGTGGCGAACAGGCCGACCGCTGCCTTGGTCGACAGCGGGGTGAAATAATTGACCGAGGGCTGCCAGATGCCGCTGTCATGCACGCCGGTCACGTCATGGCGATAGCTGAGCGAGACGGACAGCCGGTCATAGGGGCTGGTGACGACGCCGATCTTGCCGATGCCGACATAGCCGCCCAGCTCGACCGCCGCGCCGATCTTGCCCAGCGCGGCGACCTGTCGGTTGCCGATGCCGGAGGTGGTGGTGCGGTCCAGGTTGACGACGCCGACCGGCCCCGCCTGGATATCCCAGTCGCGATTGGCCTTGTCGCCGATCAGGTCCACCGAGATGCGGTTGCCGATATAGGTGATGGTGTGCCCGTCGATATAGGCGAGCGCGGCGGGTGCGGGGGAGAAGGAATAGTCCTTCGACCCCTCATAATTGGGCAGATAGGCCGCGCCCAGGCCGATCGTGACGGTGTTCTTGCCCAGCTGTCCGGCCATTTCGGCGGCGGCCGGGTTGCTCGATACGGTCGTGTCCTGTGCCAGGGCAGGGGCCGACACGGCCAGCGCGCCCGTCGCCATTAGCGGGGCGGCGGCACATAGGATGGAGCGCGGAAAAAGGCGCAATTCGGAAACTCCCTGAATCGATTATCCGAAATGCAACGCCAGTGTCACGATTTCGCTCCGGCGCTTTGTATCAGAAGATATAGCGCATCTTGATCTGTTGTGTTTCGGCAACAGAATCGAGTGCGAAACGCGCGGCGGCGAAGCGTGGCGGGCCGAAATGGATCGCCGGGTTGCGCGAAAAGCCGAAACCCTCGCGCGGGATGCCCGCCAGCGTGTCGAGCTTGGCATTGCTGTTCTCGTCATGGATGACCGCGGCGGCATAATTGCCATGCGGCAGCCCGTCGAGACGAAGCCCGCGCTGTCCGGCGGGCACCGAGCGGGTCAGCGCGCGGGCATCGTCGACACAGGCCGGGAAATTGTCCGGATCGGCGGTCAGGCAGAGGCGGATCAGGCCCTTGGTCGAGCGCAGCTGGTCAATCCCGATGTCCAGCCGGCTGACCGGCGCGGCGCTCATCAGCGGCAGGGTGGCGAGCAGCAGAAACACGGCGCGCGGCCTGCGCATGGGCACGCTCGAAATCGCCGAGCCCCCGGTCCGTCCCGCACATCCGGTCCCAGAAACGGAAATAGAGTCCATAGTTGCACCCATATTGCTCATGATGCCGTTGATGGTGGCTTGCGGTAATGAGCCACCCCCCCAGGTGCCCCCGCCACAGGAAACGGGGAAAGATTTCCCAGCCCATATGGTTGGTCACGCCCATAACCGTCATGATCGTCAGGACCAAGCCGAGCGCGCCGATATGGATCGGAATCAGGAAGACGAGTAGCGGAATTACCACAGCGCCCGTCACCGCCTCGATCGGGTGGAACGCCATGGCGGCCCAGGCGGTCGGCGGGCGGCTGGCATGATGGACGGCATGGGCGGCCTTGAAGATGGCGGGCCGGTGCATCCAGCGATGCGTCCAGTAGAACCAGGTGTCGTGCGCGATCAGGTAGAGCAGCACGGACAGCGGCCAGTACCAGAGCGAATAGTGGTGGATGTCGGCATAGATCCGCGTCCAGCCGCGATTCTGCCAGCCCCAGGCGACGATGCCCGCGGGGATGCCGTAAATCGCGGCGGAGGCCAGGCTCCACCAGATTTCGCGCCGGATCTGCGGGTCGAGCCCGACATAGAGGTCCGGATGCCGCGCCTTGGTCGCCAGCGCGAACGCGCCAGAAGCGAGCAGATAGCGCACGCCGACGATCAGCGTCATGGCGATGGCGGACAGGATCAGGGCAAGCGTCACGGGGGTCTTGTACCCTATCGGGGGCGGGGCTTGAACCGCGAACGTCTTGGCCTGCGGTCTTTTGTTCGCGCGGAGGCGCGGAGGCGCAGAGAGGTTGAAGCGGGCGTTGGCGTCTCGTGCTCGTTCATCCGTCGCCCTTGCCGTACCGTTGGTGAAGGGAAGCGGCCTTCGGCCGGGCGTTTTCTCTCCGCGCCTCCGCGTCTCCGCGCGAACCCTACCGCCGTTCAGGCTGAGCGAAGTCGAAGCCCACGTCCCGCCCTGACCGGCGAACGCATTCCCGTGCACTTCGACTTCGCTCAGTGCGAACGGCGGGTGGAATTACCCCCGGTGGAAAATCCGGATCGGCCGGTCGTGATAGACCCCCTCGACCGGCGCGCCATATCCCAGCTTCTCCGCCAGCCGGATCGACGGCGCGTTATCGGGTGCGATGATGCAGCATGTCCGCCCGATCCCCTGACCATCCGCCCAGCCGAGCACCGCGCGCATCGCCTCGCCCGCATAGCCCCGGCCATGCGCCGCCGGGACCAGCGTCCAGCCGACCTCGGGCACGGTCAGTTCCGGCACGATCGCCCGCCGCGACTCCAGCAGGCCGATGTCGCCCAGCACCGCACCGGTCGCCCGGTCGCACACCACCCAGGCGCCGTATCCGAACGCCATCCACTGCCCGATCGAGCGGAGCAACCTGATCCACACCTCTTCGCGGGCACGCGGCTTGCCGCCGATCATCGCATAGACGCCGGGCTCGGCCCACATTGCGGCCAGCGCGTCGAGATCGTCGGGATGGTGGCCGCGCAGGGTCAGCCGGTCGGTGGTCAGGGTCGGGGCGCTCATGCGCCTAGTCTACCCCGCCTCGCGGATCACCGCCAGAAACGCCTCGCCATAGGCATCCAGCTTGCGCGCGCCGATGCCCGACAGCAGCGACAGCGCCGCGCGGCTGGTCGGCCGCTGCGCCGCCATGTCGCGCAGCACCGAGTCGTGGAAGATGACATAGGGCGGCACGCCCGCCTCCTGCGCCAGCTCGCGGCGCTTGGCGCGCAAGGCCTCGAACAGCGGATTGTCGGCCGGATTCGCGGCGACCGGCGCGGCACGGCGGCTTTTGCGCTCGCGCTTGGGCGGCACGACCAGCGACAGCCGCGCCTCGCCCTTGATCAGCGCCCGCGCGGCGGGGCCGAACTCCAGCCCGCCATGATGATTGGTGCGCAGCGCATCGCGCAGCAGCAGCGCGCGGTGCACGGGCTTCAGCAGCGCCACCTCGTCCCCCGACACGATGTTCCAGACCGACAGCGCCTCATGCCCGTTCATCAGGCTGCGCTCGCTCGACTGGCCGGTCAGTACCTGCTCGATATAGCCAGCCCCGAACATCTGGCCGGTGCGGAACACGGCGGAGAGGAATTTCTGCGCGGTGGTCGTCGCATCGACCGCATCGGGGCTGCCCAGGCAATTGTCGCAATTGCCACAATCCTCCGCCAGCTCCTCGCCGAAATGGCGCAGCAGGATGCGGCGGCGGCACCCGCCCGTCTCGACCAGCGCGCCCAGCGCCGACAGCCGCGCCCGCTCGCCCGGCTGGCGTTCGGGCTCGACCTCGGCGATGCGCTGGCGGGCACGGGCGAAATCGTCGGCCCCCCAGAAGAGATGCGCGATCGACGGATCGCCATCGCGGCCTGCGCGCCCCGTTTCCTGATAATAGGCCTCGATCGACTTCGGCAGCCCGGCATGGGCGACGAAGCGGACATCGGGCTTGTCGATGCCCATGCCGAACGCGACGGTGGCGCAGATCACCATATCCTCGCTCGCCACGAAATCGGCTTGGTTCTTCGCGCGCACTGCGGGGTCGAGCCCGGCATGATAGGCGCGCACCGGGCGGCCCGTGCGGGCCAGCGCCTCGGCTAGCTTCTCGGTCGCGGCGCGCGTCTGGGCATAGACGATGCCGGGGCCGGGCGTGTCGGCGACCACGCGCGCGATCTGCAGGTTCACATTCGCCTTGGGGCTGATCGCATAGCGGATATTGGGCCGGTCGAAGCCCGAGACGATCATACCCTCGACCGGGATGCCCAGCTGCTTGGCGATGTCGGCGCGGGTATGCGCGTCAGCGGTGGCGGTCAGCGCGAGCCGGGGCACGTCCGGGAACGCGTCCATCAACGGCTCGAGCAGCCGGTAATCGGGGCGGAAATCATGGCCCCATTCGCTGACGCAGTGCGCCTCGTCGATCGCGAACAGGCTGAGCGGCGCGGAGCCGAGCAACTCGCGGAAATGCCCCGACGAGGCGCGTTCGGGCGCGACATAGAGCAGGTCGAGCTGCCCGTCGCGGAAGCGCGCCACCGTCTCGGCGCGGTTCTGGTCGACGCTGGTCAGCGTGGCGGCGCGGATGCCGACCGCCTCGGCCGCGCGCAACTGGTCGTGCATCAGTGCGATCAGCGGGCTGACCACGACGCAGCAGCCCTCCATCATCACGGCGGGCAGCTGGTAGCAGAGCGACTTGCCCGCGCCCGTCGGCATCACCGCCAGCGTCCGTTGTCGGTTCAGCACGCGCGCGACCACTTGGTCCTGCACGCCGCGGAACTGGCTGTACCCGAAGACTTCGTGGAGCTTGGCAAGGGGGTCGGCGACCATCGGGCTGCATGTAGCGACGCGGCGGGGGCGGGGGAAGGGCGTGCGACCTCTCGCGCGTGGCGGCGGACCGGCTTGGGCCCGATTCATTCCACCTGATGGTGCAAAGATACCAGGAAACATCCGCGTGCTTCGGGGTTTTGAACCTCCGTTATCTCTGAAACCGAAAGAGGAGATGTTCGATGAACACCGACATGATGAATGGTGCGGCCACCGACTTCGGTGGCAAGGTCAAGCAGGGCATGGGCGCGATGCTGGGCGACACGTCGATGGAGGCCGAGGGCAAGGGCGAACAGCTGAGCGGCAAGGCGCAGAAGGCATTCGGCGATGCCAAGAATAGCGTCGACCAGACGGTCCGCCCGCTGATCGACCAGGCCCGCCAGTTCGTGAAGGATCGCCCCTTCGCCGCGGCGGCGCTGGGCGGCGTGCTGGGTATCGCACTGCTGAACACGCTGCGCGGCAAGTAAGCGGTCGAGCGGCGCTTAGGAGGGGCGGTGCGGTGGATCGCGCCGCCCCTTTTCGCGTCTCCGCCGGATCGACCTTCCGCTACGCCTTTCCTTCGCTCTCCCTGTCCCAGGGAAAGACTGGGCCATGACGAATGGCGATGCGGCCTAGCGATGATGGTCCTGGAAGAAGCGCCAGATCACATCGGTCGCATCCAGCGTATCGCCGCCACCGCTCGATGCCGGGCGCTTTGCGGCACCGGGCCATTCATGGCCGCCGCCTGGAATGTCGTAGAAGACCACCTCGCCACCCTTAGCGCAGGCCATGCTATGCTCGATCACCAGCCCCGGCTGGCGAGTGACGCCGGGCGAAGCGGCGCAGCCATCGGCTTGCCGCCAGAAATCGACCGATTGCCGGGTCGGGAGAAACGGCCGCATCTGCGCGCGTGCGACGAAGCCGGTCGGGCTCTTGCCGCCCGAAAAAGCGACGACATCGTCCTTTTCGCCATGTATGATCAAGACGGGCACGGCGGCGACGGGACGGGGCTCGTTTCCAAAGATTGCCCCCGATACCATCGCGGCGGCGGCGATCCGGTCGCCCATCGTGATCGCCACACGGTGGGCCAGCATCGCGCCATTGGAAAATCCGACGATATAGATTTGCGCTGGATCGATCGCGGTGCGCCGGGCGACATCCTCCGCCACCGCCCGGACGAAACCGACATCGTCGACGCCGCGCGACATCGCCTCACCGCAACAGCCGCCCGCATTCCAGGTGCCCATCCTGTCGCGACGGCCGATACCGTCGGGTGCGGCAACGACCAGCCCGGCGCTGCGCGCCTGGGCGGACCAGCGTGCGATCATCGTTCCGCCATTGCCGCCGCCACCGTGCAGCACGATCACGAGCGGCGCCGGGGCATGGCCGCGATGGACGTCGAGCAGCTGATAATGGCGATCCAGGCCGCCAAAGGACAGCGGCACGCTCACCGCCCCATCCGTCTTGGGGGCGGCACCCGCCCGCGCCTCGCGAAGGCGGTGCAGCAGGCCGAAACGCTGGGCCGGGACTTCGGTCCAGGCCGTCCCCACCAGGATCACCGATACGATCGCCGCCACCCGCTTGCGCATGAAGCTCACTCCTTCCGACCAATGTTACCGATTGGTAACAGCTTGTAACCGATTGCGCCACTGGTCATGGAAACCCGGTGACGGACGGTTATGCGGATATGCTCGCGACACACCGCGCGGCCCGGCGCACGGCGCTGCTGGCCGGGGCGGCGGACGCGCTGGACCGGCTGGGCCTGCGCAGCGCCAGCATCGCCGCGATCGCCGACCATGTCGGCGTCGCCAAGGTCGTCCTTTATCGCTATTTCGGGTCGAAGGACGGGCTGATCGACGCGGTCCTCTCGGACCTGGTCGATAGCTTGCTGGCGGTCGACGCCATGCCTGTCGCGACCTGGCCAGAGCGCTTGCCGCACACATTGGCGGTCGTGGAGCAGCGGCGCGCGGCATTGCGCGTATTGTTGCGACAGGCGCCGCACGATCCGCGTTTCGGGGCGCATGTCGACCGGCTTCACGCGGTTCTCGCCGAACGTACGGTGGCGCGGATCGCGGACGTGCTTGGCCCCCCGGCGGCGATGCCCGGCGACCCCGCGATGCTCGCCCGGCTGATCGCGGGCTTCATGCTCGATGCCTATCTGCAATGGGTGGATGGGGGCGATCCGGCGCGACAGGCGCTCTTTCTCACATGGCTGGTCGACAGCGTCCGGTCGATGACCCGTGGCTGGTGGGGGACCAAGCCGCTTGCCCCGCCCGATGCCATCGCCTAGCGCTTCTGGCATGAAGCGATTGGCCATTTATTGCGGGTCGGCGACCCCCAGCGATCCCCAATATATCGACACGGCGCGGGCCGTCGGCCGGGGGCTGGCCGAGCGCGGGATCGGCGTCGTCTATGGTGGCGGGCGGCTGGGCCTGATGGGCGCGGTCGCCGATGCGGCGCTGGCCGCCGGGGGCGAGGTGATCGGCATCATCCCCCAGGCGCTGGTCGATGCCGAGGTCGCGCACCGGGGCCTGACCGAGCTGCACGTCGTGCCGGGCATGCATGAGCGCAAGAAGGCGTTCACCGACCTGTCGGACGGCTTCGTCACCATCGCGGGCGGTACCGGCACGATGGACGAGCTGTGGGAAGCGCTGAGCTGGGCGCAGCTGGGCTATCACGCCGATCCGGTCGGGCTGCTCAACACCGGCGGCTATTACGACCATCTGGTCGCCTTCTGGGAGAAGATGGGTGAGGTCGGCTTCCTGCGGCCGCAGCACCGCGACCTGCTGATCGTCGACACCACGCTGGACGGCCTGCTGGCCCGGATGGGCGCGCATGTGCCGACCCAGCCCATCGTGCGGATGAACGCGGGCGATCTGTGACCCCGGCGGCCGCCCCGGACGAGCGTGCGGTGCTGGTCGCGGAGGCCAAGGCGTCGATCGCCAAAGGCTCGAAGAGTTTCGCGGCGGCCAGCCTGCTCTTCGATCCCGAGACGCGGGCGCGCGCCTGGCTGCTCTATGCCTGGTGCCGTCGCTGCGACGACATCGCAGACGGGCAGGACCATGGCCATGGCATGACCCGCGTCGCCGACGCGCCTGCGCGCCTGGCCGAGCTGACGGAGAAGACCGAGGCGGCGCTGGCGGGACAGGTGGTCGGCGATCCGGCGTTCGACGCGCTGCGCGTCGTGGCGGCGGAAACGGGTATGCCGCATCGCTGGCCCCGCGACCTGATCGCCGGATTCGCGCTGGATGCCGAGGACTGGCGGCCCGAGAGCGAGGACGATCTCTACCGCTATTGCTATCATGTCGCGGGCGTCGTCGGCTGCATGATGGCAGTGACGATGGGGGTCGCCGCCGATGACGAGGCGGTGCTGGACCGCGCATGCGATCTCGGCATGGCGTTTCAGCTGGCCAATATCGCCCGCGACATCGCCGAGGATGCGGGCGCGGGACGACATTATCTGCCGCGCCAGTGGCTCGCCTATAAGAGCATCGCGCCGGACGCGATCATGGCCCCCTCCCACCGGCCCGGCCTGACCGCATTGGCGCGGCGGCTGACCGACCAAGCCGCCCGGTTCGAGGCCAGCGCGCGGATGGGCACGCCCGCGCTCTCCTATCGCTCGGCCTGGGCCGTGCTGTCGGCCGCGGCGATCTATGGCGCGATCGGGCGCAAGGTCGCCAAGCGGGGACGGCGGGCCTGGGATAGCCGCGTGGGGACCAGCAAGCTGGAAAAGCTGGGCTTCATGACGCGCGCGGGGATTCAGGCCGCGCGGCGGGACAAGATGCGGATCGTTCCGCGCGATCCCAGCCTGTGGACGCGACCGCGATAACCCCAACCTCCGTTCGGCCTGAGCGTAGTTGAAGGCCACGCCAGGCGGCGGGCACAAGGGAACTGTCGAACGGCGTCATTCCTTTGCCTTCGACTTCGCTCAGGCTGAACGGAGGGGGGGATTCAGCCCTTTGTCGGCTTGCGCTCGGCCTTTGCCATTTGCGCGCCCATGCGGCGGCAATCCGCGCCGATCACCGGATAGGGCACATCGGTGTTGGCGGCGATACGGTTGGCAAGGTCGGCCCGGCACTGGGCCATGGTCGCATAGCGGGCGGGAACCATCCGCGCCTCGGTGCAATCGACGCTGCCGTCGCCACAGCCCAGGATCGCCATCACATAGAAAATCGGCTGCATAACCGCCTCCACTCAAGCCTAAAAACACTTAAGTGCGGCAGGAGGTTCCGGGCGTCGGACGAAGCCTGGCGTGCCGTCTTGCCCGCCCCGCCATTGAACTCCGGCCCCGATCGTCCGACATGGGGACGACATGCCCCCACTCGACCCCACCGCCGGTACGCCCGACCGGCCGCTGATCCCGACGCTCCGGCGCTTCCTCCCCTATCTCTGGCCCGCCGGAGAACCCGCCCTGCGCGCGCGGATCGTGGGGGCGATGGCGCTGGTCATCATGTCGAAGCTCGTCCAGGTGCTGGGCGCGGCCTATACCTTCAAATATGCGGTCGACCGGATGGCGGGGGGTGACCGGGGCGCGGTGACGCTGATCGTCCTCCTGGTCGTCGGTTACGCTGGCGCACGGTTCGGCACGACGCTGTTCGACAATCTTCGTAACGCCGTGTTCGAGATGGTCGGGCAGGATGCGACGCGGCGGCTGTCGGCCGACGTCTTCCGCCACCTCCACCGCCTGTCGTTGCGCTTCCATCTGGAGCGTCGGACGGGCGCGGTGACGAAGGTGGTCGAGCGGGGGACCAAGAGCATCGACACGATGCTCTATTTCCTGCTGTTCAACATCGCGCCGACAGTGCTGGAACTGGCGCTGGTGCTGACCATTTTCGGGCGCAGCTTCGGACCGGTGCTGGTCGTGACGACGATGGCGATGGTCGTCCTCTATATCGGCTTCACCCGCAAGGTGACCGACTGGCGCAACGCGCTGCGCACCCGGATGAACGACCTCGACACCGGGGCGGTCGCCCATGCGGTCGACTCGCTCCTGAATTTCGAGACGGTCAAATATTTCAATGCCGAGGAGCGCGAGGCGCAGCGTTACGAGAACGGCGTCGCCGCCTATGCCCGCGCCGCGACCAAGTCGGAAAATTCGCTCGCCTGGCTGAACGTCGGACAAGCGCTGATCACCAGCCTGATGCTGGGCTTTGCCATGGCCTGGGTGGTGCGCGAGTGGAGTCGGGGCGCCGCCTCGGCGGGTGACGTGGTGCTGGTATCGACCCTGTTGTCGCAGCTGTTCCGCCCGCTCGACCTGCTCGGCATGGTCTATCGCACCATCCGCCAGGGGGTGATCGACATGGGCGCGATGTTCGACCTGATCGACACGCCTGCCGAGGTCGTGGATGCGCCGGGCGCGCCGCCACTGCGCGTGACCGGCGGGCATGTGCGGTTCGACAATGTGGTGTTCGGCTATGATCCCGAACGCACCATCCTGAAGGGGCTGACGCTCGACATTCCGGCGGGCACGACCTGTGCCGTGGTCGGGCCGTCGGGCGCAGGCAAGTCGACGCTCGCCCGGCTGCTCTATCGCTTCTACGAGGCGAAGCAGGGCGCGATCACCATCGACGGACAGGGGATCGCCACCGTCACGCAGGATAGCTTGCGCGCTGCGATCGGCATCGTGCCGCAGGACACGGTGCTGTTCAACGAGACAATCGGCTACAACATCGCCTATGGCCGCGAAGGCGCGGACCAGGACGATGTCGAGCGCGCGGCGAAGGGTGCGGCCATCGCCGACTTCATCGAACGCCAGCCCCAGGGCTATGCGACCCGGGTCGGCGAGCGCGGTCTGAAGCTGTCGGGTGGCGAGAAGCAGCGGGTGGCGATCGCGCGCACCCTGTTGAAGGACCCCCCGATCCTGATCCTGGACGAGGCGACCAGCGCGCTCGACAGCCGGACCGAGGCCGACATCCTGGCCACGCTGCAGGCGATCGAGCGCGGGCGCACGACCCTGGTCATCGCGCACCGGTTGTCGACCATCGTCCATGCCGACCAGATCGTCGTGCTCGACGGCGGCCGGGTCGCGGAACGCGGCACGCATGGCGAATTGCTCAGCCGGGGCGGGCTCTATGCTGAGATGTGGGCGCGCCAGGCCGCCGAGGTGGAGCAGGAGGACGAGGAGGACGCGCTGCTGGCGTAACCTATTCCTCACCTGCAAGGGGAGGTGGCAGGGCGCAGCCCTGACGGAGGGGTGTCCCCTTCCCGATAGCGGGGACACCCCTCCACCAGCTTTGCTGGTCCCCCTCCCCTTGCAGGGGAGGAATAAGGGCTACAGACAGCTCAACCGCATCTGCTTTGCGGGTTTGTCGAACACGATCGACGAACACCGCTGCAACTGGTCTGCGCCGATCGACAGCCAGTCCTTTTTCGGGTCATGCTTGCCCTTGCCGGTCACGACGACTTCGTCCGGGTCGCCCGGCGCGTCGGCATCGGCGATCGTCGCGGTGCTGCCGAAATCGACGGTTCGTACGCTCAACTGCGAGATGGCGAAGGGGCCGATCGTCACCGGGGTCGTCAACGTCATCGTGCGGATCGGCCGCGTCACCCCGAATACGATCTCTTGCAGGGTCGCGGCACCGGACAACTGGCCGCCATAAGCGCGCGCCAGCCGAACCGCGCCGCCCGCATTGGTGGTGCTGCGTGCCTTGCGCGGGTTGAAGATGACCCGCATCGGCTCGCCCTCGATCGGGATCACGACATAGCGCGAGCCCCAGTCGCCGAACAGGCCGCCGCCACCGACCATCGGCAGCGTGGTGACGCGCTCGCCGGGTTGCGGATCGCGCAGGCGGAACCGGACGACCTGGTCGGGCAGGCTCGCGGGGCCGAAGACGCCATCGAATCCGGCGGCAAAGGGGCGTTCGGCAAAGGCGATCCGACGCTTATAGGGGGCGGCCGTCCCCGCGCGGATCTGTGCCACGGCGGTCTTCCCGTCGATATGGACCGGCCCGACTTTGAACCCCACCTCGATCATGCCGGGCTTCAGGCCCGCCGCCTCGGCATAACCTTTGGTGATGATCGGGAGCCCCAGGGCGGCGGGGTCGATCAGGACGGTGCGCGCGACGCCGTTGACCGACAGCGTCGCCTTGCCATCGGGGGAGATCACCCGCTCGTCCGGCGGCGGCGAGGCAGCCGTAAGGGTGGCCAGCAAGAGGCAAGCGAAAGGGTGGCGCATCATGATCTCTCCCGGTGTCGTGACGACGAGGTAACGATCTGCACCAATCATGTCGGGATCATGGCCGGACCGGACTTTTCCTCCTTTTACACGATCCCGGCGAAGGCCGAAATCACGCCGAAACTGGACCCCGGCCTTCGCTTGGGTGAGGCGTAAGGGAGCGCATGGTATCCCTATTGTGCGGTCCCACTTTTACCGGGCAGGATGGCCCATGACGAAATCCGCCACTGCCTCCACCACGCCCGGGGCGAGTGGCAGATTGGGGTCGGCATAGGTCGCGATATTGGCGCCCCGGCTGTCGCCCTCGACGGTCTTCAGAACGTGATTGACCCGGGGCAGCAGAACCAGCGACGCCTTGGGCTGTCCCGCCTTCAGCGTCTTGGCATCCTCGGGCGTCACCTGAAGGTCGGCCTTGCCCTGCACGATCAGCAGCGGCTTGGCGGTCGCCGCGGCCAGCTTCGCGGGATCCTTGGCAAAGGCGTTGATCAGGAAGGGCTGGACCGGATCGGCGAAGATCATCGACAGCGGCGGCGTCAGGCTGGCGGCGGGGATGGTGCGGCCAGCCTCCAGCGCGTCGAGGGCGCGGTCGGCATCGGCCAGGATCGGTGCATTGGCGGGGTTGGCATGGAACTGCGCCCGCATCACCGCGCCCAGCGGACGGCCCGGCGTGGAGACGGCGATGACGCCGCACAAGCCCTCCGGCCGGGCCGCCGCGGTGTCGAGCGCGACCACGCCGCCTTCGCTATGTCCCAGCACCCAGACGCACGGCACGCCCGTCTTTGCGCGGATCGCGGCGATCCAGCTGCGCGTGTCGGCGGCATAATCGTCGATCGTGACCGCATTGGGGTCGGGCACCGCCCCGGCGCTGGCGAACATGCCCCGCTTGTCGATGCGGACGCTGGCGATGCCCTTGGCCGCCAGTCCCTGAGCCAGCAGGCGGAGCGAGGCGGCCTTCAGCCCGCGCGGATTGTTGCCGTCGCGATCGGTCGGGCCCGAGCCGGGGATCATCAGCACGACCAGAACCTTGGCGCCCTCCGGCCCCATCCAACTACCCTTGAGGAGCCCCTGCGGGCCGGGCGCCGCTATGTCACGATCGGCCATCGGCGTGGCGGCGGCAAGCATAGCGGCGAACAGCGCGGTCAACGACATCGGAAAGCCCCTCGAAACCAGTGATCAGCGCGAACGCGTCACGCGCCAGCGGAGATAGGAAAAGACCACCGGCGTCAGCGCAGCGGACAGGAGGGCGGTCGTCACGATTCCGCCCCGCTGCTCGGCGCCGATCGGCAGCAGCGCGACGATGACGATGCCCAGCCCCGTGCCCGCGAACAGCCAGCCGCCAAAGCGGTGCGTGGCGATCCAGTTGTCGGTGTCCATGATCGCCCATGGCGTGCGGATACCGACGAAGAAGCCCGGCCGCGACTTGGGCAGCATATTGCCGATCGCGATCAGGAAGATCCCCAAGCCGACCAGAATCAGGCTCCCCGGCGGGGTCCAGCCAAAGGCGGGGCCGGCGACCATCGCCTCGACGCCGATGAACAGCCCCAACAGCCCTGCCCAGGCGGCGCGGAAGAGCGGCGCGCTACCCTCGAGATTCGTCTGGAGCGGCTCGATCCGGGGCAACGCCGCCATCATCGCGGATACGCCGATGGTCAGCACGACCGGCATGAACAGCGCATGACCCGCTTCGGCGAAGCGGTCCGCCTCTCCGGCTGCGTTCCAGTGCGTCGGCAGCATCGTGCCCGGCGGCAGTTTTGACAACGCGATGGCGGATACCAGCGCCATGCCGCCCGCCACCAGAGCGGATGCGAGGATCAGTGGGCGGAATGACACCGTTCGTCCTCCTTCTCTTCGCCGACGCCCAGCCGGGTCATGAATCCCATGACCACCTGTTCCAGCATCGACAGGTTGAGTGTGTAGGTGATGGTGGTGCCCTGCTGCTCGGCCTGGATCAGGCCTGCTGCTTTCAGCTTCGCGAAATGCGCGGACATGGTGGGGCGCGAGACGTCGAACGCCTCGGCAATGGCGCCCGCCGACAACCCGCCGCCGCGCAGCATCTCCAGGATGCGGCGGCGCGTGGGATGGGCGAGGGCTTCGAACACCGGGTCCATGGCCGGTGTTTAGCATGATGGCTAATTAGCGAGAAGGCTAAATATATCCTCCCCGGCACGGGGAGGTGGCAGCGCGCAGCGCTGACGGAGGGGGATCGCCACACAGATCGTCCCTTGCGGCCATCCCCCCTCCACCATGCTTCGCATGGTCCCCCTCCCCGTGCCGGGGAGGATAGGGTTATTTCCGCTCCAGCATCAGCGCCGCCGTCGCCTTCGCGCTGCCGACCACACCCGGAATGCCCGCGCCCGGATGCGTGCCCGCGCCGACGAAATACAGGTTCGGGATGGAATCGTCGCGGTTGTGGACCCGGAAATAGGCGCTCTGGGTCAGGATCGGCTCGAGCGAAAAGGCCGAGCCCATATGCGCGTTCAGGTCGGTCGCGAAATCGGCCGGCGCATAGTGGAATTTGGTCACGATCCGCTCGTGGATGTCGGGGATCAGGCGGCGGCCGACCTCGTCCAGGATACGCTTTTCCAGGATCGGGCCGACCTCGTCCCAGTTCATCGGGAACTTGCCCATGTGCGGCACCGGCGCCAGCGCATAGAAGGTCGAATGGCCCTCGGGCGCCAGGCTGGGATCGGTGACGGTCGGGTGGTGGAGGTAGAGCGAGAAATCCTCCGACAGCACGCCGGTGTCGTAAATGTCGGTCAGCAGGCCCTTATAGCGCGGCCCGAACAGGATCATGTGGTGCGGGATGCCCGGCCAGGCGCCCTTGATGCCGAAGTGCACGACGAACAGCGACGGCGAATAGCGCTTGCGCTCCAGCCGGTTGACCGAGCGCCGGGCCGATCGGTTGTCGGCCAGCAGGTCGCGATAGCTGTGCATGATATCGGCATTGGTCGCGACCGCATCCGCCTGGATCGTCACGCCGCTCTTGGTCACGACGCCGGTCGCGCGGTCGCCCAGCGTCTCGATCCGCGTGACCGGATCGCCCAGGCGGATGACGCCGCCGATCCGCTCGAACTGCGCGACCATGCCCGCCACCAGGCGGTTGGTGCCGCCGCGCGCGAACCAGACGCCGCCGTCGCGCTCCAGCTTGTGGATCAGCGCATAGATGGCGCTGGTCGTCATCGGATTGCCGCCGACGAGCAGCGTGTGGAACGACAGGGCCTCGCGCAGCTTCTCCGACTTCACGAACTTCGACACCATGGCATAGACCGAGTTCCATGCCTGATACTTCGCCAGCGCGGGGGCGGCCTTCACCATCGAGGCGAAGTCGAGAAACGCGACATGGCCGAGCTTCTCATAGCCTTCGTGATAGACGCCCGCGGCATAGTCGAGGAACTTGCCATAGCCCTCGATATCGTCGGGGTTCAGCTTGGCGATTTCCGAGCGCAGCTGGGTGTCGTCGTTGCTGTAATCGAAATTGGTGCCGTCGACCCAGTTCAGCCGGTAGAAGGGGCTGACCGGATCGAGCTTGACGTCCTCCGACATCGACCGGCCGGTCAGCGCCCAGAGTTCCTCCAGGCAGGCCGGATCGGTGATGACCGTGGGCCCGGCGTCGAAGGTGAAGCCGTCGCGCTCCCAGTAATAAGCGCGCCCGCCCGGCTTGTCGCGCGCCTCGACGATGGTCGTCTGCACGCCGGCCGATTGCAGGCGAATGGCCAGCGCCAGTCCGCCGAAACCCGATCCGATGACGACCGCGCTCTTCACGCGCGACCTCCCGATTTGTCACGGAGCGCCGCGATGGCGCGCAGGATCGGCACGGGCGGCCGTCCGGTCAGAACTCGTGCCTTGTCGGCCATGGTCGATTGCCCTGCATAGAATCGCCCGATCAGGTCGGGCGGAAGACGATAGAAACGCTCCAGAACGCGGTATCGCTCATCCGGCTCCGCCGCCTTGAACAACATCGTGTCGAGCATACGGTAAAAGCCGCGCGCGTCCCAGGCGGCGCGCGCCATGCGATAGGTCGCGTCGTGCAGGTCGGCCCCGGCGAAATCGCGCCGCCCGGCCAGCATCGCGGCCATGCGGATCGCATCGGGCAGCGAATAGCCGGTGGTCGGGTGGAACAGCCCGGCGCGCATTCCGGCCTTGGGCGTCTTGGCCCCGCCGCTGCGCCAGTAACCGTCGAAATCGCCGCCCATCGCGACCGGCAGCACGCCCGCCTCCTCGCGCACCACTTCATGGGTGATCCAGTCGCGGCTGTCGGCATAGCGCTCGATCCGCTGGACGATGGCGCGGCGGTTCAGCTCGGCGGAGGTCGAGTAATAGGTGTCCTCGACGAAGATCCGGTCCTCGGCGAAGGGCAGGGTGTAGACGAAGCGATAGCCGTCGATCTGCTTGACGGTGGCGTCCATCACCACCGGCCGCTCGACCCCGTGCGGGCGCGCGAGCCGCAGTTCCTGGCCGACGAATTTCTGCCAGCCGCAGGACAGCGAGGACAGGTCGCCCGCGCCGCGCGCGTCGATCACGCCCGTTGCCTCGACCCGGTCGCCATCGGCGAAGACCGCGGCGGTCGCCGATACGGCCAGAACCTTGCGCCCCAGGATCAGGGCCTCTGGTGGCAGGACACGGCGCACCTCGGCGTCCAGGCGGTGGCTCTCGATCGAATAATAGGTCTGGTGCAGGGTGCGTGAATGGGCGGGAAAGGCGACGTCATAGCCGCGCCAGCCATGCGCGACGAGCCGCTCGACGAGCCAGCGGTCGCGCTTGGCCACGTCGCTGCCGAAAAAGGACCAGAGATGGTTGCCGCCGATCGTCTCGACCGCATCGACCAGCCGGACGTCGAGCGAGGGATGGCGTGCCTTCAGCGCAAGCGCGATCAGACCGCCGGCCAGGCCCGCGCCAATGATCGCGACGTCGCAGGAGATTTTGGCAGCCATCCGCTCACCGCTACCGGAAAGCGGGACGAAGGCAAAGACCCGGCGCCATTACAGAAGGACGGCCGTGTCGGGCGCGTCGCCGGTCGCGAAATCGCCGATGATTCGCCAGCCTGCCAGATCGACGATGGCGATCCGGTTGTCCTCCAACGCGGCATAGAGGGTCGTGCTTCCGGCGGGCAGGTTCAGGCCCGGTGCGGCAGCCGGCAGGGGAAGCCGGGCTTCCTCGGCCAGGGTGGCGGGCGAATGACGGGTCAGGCTCTTGTCGGCTGTGTTGGACACGATCAGGCGACCGTCGCTTGCCACGATCACCCGTACCGCTTCTCCGCGCAAGGCCATGCGCGCACGGGGCCGCAGCGTGACGGCGTCCAGCGCGTGGAGCATCCCCGCCGGACGGTCGATGACATAGAGCGTTCGTTCGTCGGGACTGAGCGCCAGCCCTTCGGGTGCCTGGCCGATATGCTGTTTGACGGGAGCGAAGCTGGCATCATCGGGGTCGACCATGATGACCATGCCGCTCATCGTGTCGGCGGCATAGGCACGGCCGCCATCGGCCGTGACGACGAAATAATGGCTGCGCGCGCCGCCGACCGGGATCATCCGGTCGGGGTGCTCGGCGGTCTGGGGCCGGTCGAAGCGGGCGAGCAGGCTGTCGGTTTCGGACAGGGCGTAAAGGCGCCCCTTGGCATCCATCCGTATGCCGTGCCAGCGACAATGGGGGGCCAGGTCGATATTGCGCACCAGGCGCCGGTTCGCCAAGTCGATGACGAACAGTTCGTGTCCGCCCTCGCCGCCATATTGCCAGCCCTTGACGCCATAGCCCCCGACATAGGCGAAAGCCCCGCCGGCATCCGCGACCATCTCGTGCGGCTGGGGCCCGAGCGGCACCGTGCCGAGCAACCGGCCCTGGGGCAGCGCATAGAAGGCGACGCGCCCCGCGCCCTTTTCCACCACCGCCAGCGTGCGCGCCGGCGTCGCCGCCTGCGCCCTGCGCCAAGCGAGCGGCAGGGCAGAGGCCAAGCCCAGGGCGGCCATGCTCCACAGGCCCTGGCGGCGATCGATCAAGGGCATGGGGCGCGGCTCCTTAGCGATATTGTCCGGACAGCCAGACGAGGCGCGCGGGCAACTTGTTCCGTTCCGGGATGGAGCCATGCGGGGGGCGCGTGCGTCTTTTCGTCAAAGCGGGTGCGCCACCGGTTGCGGTGAAACGGCCCATTGAATAGGTGAACCGCATGATCCGCCCACTCAACGAAAGCGTCGCCGTCGCCCCCCAGATCCGGCCGGAGGATATCGCCGCGATCAAGGCGGCGGGCTATACCGCCATCGTCAACAACCGTCCCGATGGCGAGGAACCCGGCCAGCCGACCGGCGACGCGATTCGCGCAGCGGCGGAGGACCAGGGGCTGGCCTATACCGCCATCCCGGTGACGCCCGGCGGCTTCAGCCACGAGATGGTCGACCAGATGACCCAGGCGCTGGTTGAGGCGAAGGGGCCGGTGCTGGCCTATTGCCGGTCGGGCACGCGCAGCTGCAATTTGTGGGCGCTGGCGGCGGCGAAGGCCGGGCGCAACCCGACGCTGATCGTCATGCAGGCCGAAGGGGCGGGGTACGACCTGTCCGGCCTGCGCCCGACGCTCGAGGCGCTGTCGGGCGCGGCGGGATGACCCTGCCGATCGGCGGTGCGGTGGCGGGCTGGGCGCTCGCCGGACTGGGCACGGGCGCGGTGCTGAGCGGGGTCGGCATAGGCTGGCTGGTCCGCCGCCGTCGCGACCGCCGCCTGGGGTCGCCCGAGGAGGTCGCGGCCGCGACCGAGGCGGCGTTGCCGGGCTTTGCGGTCGTCGGTGCCGTTGTCGGCGCCGACGGGCAGGGCGCGCTGGCGGTGGCGCAGGACGGGCGCGTCGCCGCGATCAAGCTGCAGGGCCGCCGCCTGGCGGTGCGCGAAATCCCCTGGACCCGGGTGCGCTCCACCGCTCAGGGGATCGTGGCGGAGGTCGATGGACGGTTCGGGCCGGTGATGCTCGCCGGGGTCGACGTGCTGGATATCCGGCGTCTGGCACCGCGCTAAGCCATTCCTCCCGTTGCAAGGGCAGGTGGCAGGGCGCAGCCCTGACGGAGGGGTGTTGCGCCCTCGAGAGCGGGATACCCCTCCACCAGCTTCGCTGGTCCCCCTCCCCTTGCAGGGGAGGAATATTTCCTTAATCCCGCAGCGCGCGTTCGCCCTCGTACATATAGTCCCGCGTGACCGGCACCGACAGGCGCCCCCGCGTCAGTTGCACCTGATAGTTGCAAAGGCCGCCATTGCGGAACGCCGCGCCAGCACCCGCCAGATAGAAGAGCCACATGCGATAGAAGCGCTCGTCATAGAGCTCCACGATACGGTCCTTCGCCGCCACCGTCCGCTCGTACCAGATGTCGAGCGTCCAGCCATAATGACAGCGCAGGACCTCGACATCGGTCAGGAACATGCGCATCCCCTCCTGCGCGCGCACGATCTCGGACAGGGCGGGATTATAGCCGCCGGGGAAGATATATTTGGTCGTCCAGTCGTCGGTGACGCCAGGCCCGCTCAAGCGCCCGATGGTGTGGAGCAGCATCACGCCGTCCTCGCTCAGCAGGTCGCGGCACTTGCGGAAGAAGGTCCGATATTGCGGCGGGCCGACATGCTCGAACATGCCGACCGAGACGATGCGGTCGAACTGGCCCTCCACCCGGCGATAGTCGATCAGCTCGAACTTCACCTTGTCCGACACGCCCAGCGCCTCGGCCCGCGCACGCGCGACCTTCAGCTGTTCCTCGGATAGGGTGACACCCAGCACCTCGGCGCCGCATTTCTGGTGCAGGTACAGCGCCATGCCACCCCAGCCGCAGCCGATGTCGAGGACCTTCATCCCCGGCGAGATCACCAGTTTGGCGGCGATATGCGCCTTTTTGTCGCGTTGCGCCCGCTCCAGGTCGTTCTGCGGATCGGTGAAATAGGCGCAGCTATATTGCTTGTCGGTGTCGAGGAAGAGTTCGTAGAGCGTACCCGACAGGTCGTAATGATGCGCGACGTTCTTCTTCGATCGGCGCTCCATGTTGATCCGGTCGAGCCGGTGCTTGATCGCGCCCGCCGCCCGGACGAGGCGCGAGGGGTTCAGGTTCGCCCGGCCCGCTTCCCATTTGTCGTTGGCGGTCAGCAACTCGACCAGGTCGCGGACATCGCCCTGCTCGACGACCAGGCGGCCGTCCATAAAGGCCTCGCCCGCCGCCAGTGCGGGGTTGCGGACGATCTGCCCGGCGACGCGACCGTCGGTGAAGCGGATCGCGACATCGGGATAGCCGGGCTCGGGCGCACCGAATTGGCGGACGGTGCCGTCATGATGGGTGAGGGACAGGCGGCCCTTGCGGACCGCGCGCGACAGAAACAGATCGATCAGCGCCATATGGCACGCACTAGTGCCTTAAATCCCGGCATACCAGTCGTAATCGACGTGATCTTCCCAGTAGCCCCCCTTGCCCAAACCTATGTTGGACAGATTCTCTACCGCATCGATCCGCATCAGATATTTGGCGTGCTTGTAGCCCAGCTGCCGCTCGACCCGCAGGCGCAGGGGCGCGCCGTGGCCGACGTCCAGCATTCGCCCGTTCATGCCCCAGGCCAGGATCGTCTGGGGATGGAAGGCGTCGATCAGGTCGAGCGATTCGTAATAGGGCTGGCCGCCGTAAAGGTCGGCGCAGGTGAAGACGACGTAGCGCGCCCGGCTGCTGATATTCGCGGCCTTCAGGATGTTGCCGAGCATCGGCCCGATCCACTCGCCGATCGCGCTCCACCCCTCGACACAATCGTGGCGGGTGATCTGGCGGCGGGCGGGAAATTCGCCGATCTGCCTGAGCGAGAGGGAGAGGGGCCTGCCGACCAGCCCGCCGACCTTCAGCCGCCAATCCTCGAAACGGTTGGCCAACATTGCGGCATATTCGGGCGTGCCGGGATTGCGCGTGCCGTTGGTGCGGAAAAAGGGCGACATCTGGTCGCGGCGATATTCGGGGGCCAGGGCACCCCGGTCCATCAGCGCGCGCTGCAGGCCTCTCTGCATATCCTCGCCCGCGAACAGGATCTTGCGCGCGGTCGGCTGCTGGATGACCTTGTCGCAGCCCGCAAGGAGGAGCCCGGCGCCGCCGGTCAGGATGGTGCGGCGGCGTATCATTCGGGTATCCTCCAGCGGCCGGTGATCATCGAGCGTAATTCGTTGAGCGGTCCGGCCAGAATGACCAAGACCAGATGGACGATGAGGAACAGCGCCAGCGCGCTTGCGGTGATGAAGTGGATCGAGCGCGCCGATTGCCGCCCGCCGAGTATCTCCAGCACCCAGGGCCATGCCGCGTTCATGCCCGGCGACAGCGCGATGCCGGTCAGGATGGCAAGGGGCAGCGCGACGAACAGGACCGCGACATAGCTGAGCTTCTGGAACAGATTGTAGCGTCTCGGATCGTGCTCGTCATGGAAACGGAACGCCAGATGCCGCCGAAAGTCGGCCCAGATCGCGGACGGGCGCAGCTCCCGACCCCGGATGCGCAGGTCGCGCTGGAAATGGCGCGTGACCAGCCCGCCGATCATATAGGCGAGCAGCCCGAAGCCCAGCACCAGCGCGAAGAACAGGTGCCAGCGCCGCGAGATGGCCAGGTTGTAGCGCGCCGGAATGGTCAGCCAGCCGGGGAAATGCGGCAGGGTCGCCCAGGCCGGATCGAAATTCGCGCCGTACCGACCCCAATAGAGCCGGGGATGCGCGTTGGAGATGCCCAGCCCCGATCCCAGCAGGATCAGCACCGCCACCGCATTGACCCAGTGCCAGACGCGCGTCACGACACCATGGCGCCGGATGACGGTGCCCGGCTTTTCCGGGGGTCTTTCCGGCTCGGTCGGCGTTCCGGCTTCCATCCACACTCCCTTTCGGTGACTGTCCATGATCGACAACTGGCATTTCTACGAACCCGTCAACGGTCATGGGCTGGCGCATGATCCGCTGAACGCGATCGTCGCGCCGCGTCCCATCGGCTGGATCGGCAGCCGGTCGAGCGCGGGCGTCAACAATCTGGCACCTTACAGCTTTTTCAACGTCTTCAACTACCGCCCGCCGCTGATCGGTTTTTCGTCGCAGGGGTGGAAGGATTCGGTCGCCAATGTCGCGGATACGAAGGTGTTCACCTGGAACCTGGCGACCATGACGCTGGCCGATGCGATGAACGCCAGCGCGGCGATGGTCGGGCCCGAGGTGGACGAGTTCGGTCTGGCCGGCGTCACGGCCCAGGACGGGCAGATGGTCGCCGCCCCGCGCGTGGCCGAAAGCCCCGTGTCGTTCGAATGCCGCCTGACCCAGCTCATCCGGCTGGAGACGAAGGAGGGCCGCGAGCTCGACCAGTGGCTGGTCATCGGCGAGGCGGTCGGCATCCATATCGCCGCCGACCTGATCGAGAATGGCATCTACCAGACGGCCCGCGCCCGCCCGATCCTGCGGGGCGGCGGCCCGGTCGACTATTTCGAGGTGACCGAGGCGGCGCGGTTCGAGATGCGGCGGCCGGGATAAAGGCGATCGTCCCTTGCATTCGTTTGCACCGCAATGGGATCCGCGTTAAAAGTTAATTGAGGTTATGGCGTCAGAATGACCTTCCAGCGTGGAGGCATTCGATGATCCGATAATATGAGGGCCATATTCATCGTGCCGGGGCAGAGCCGGGCGCGATGAGGCAGGATGGCCGGGGGTGGGCCGATCCTGCCGTGACAGAGTTCGACCGCATATCACCGGGGTGGGGACCGATGGGGTGATAGCGCGGATATTTCCGATTAGATCAAAAGGCACCCCGATGCTGCTCAAATGGCTCGAAATGCGCGCCGCGTTGACGCGCACCATGACCGAACACCGCGCTTTGTGTAATGCGCCCACGCCCGATGTCGCCGCGATCAGTCGAAGCCGCTGGCTGATCTCCAACGCCAGCCGGCAAAGGGCCGCCTGGTTCGTGACGACCGTGAATCCTCTCGCCGAACGGCTGGCGGATAGGCCGAGCGGGGCGGCCTGGCTGGCGTTGCAGGCCGACATGCCCGCCTATCGCCATCGCATATCCAGTTTCGTGTCGCGCTGGCCGACCGAGGCGGTCGTCGAGGACTGGTCCGGTTATCGCCATGACGTCGCCGAGCTGCGCTTCGCGATCGCGCAGTGGCTGCGCCGCGAGGATGTCGCGATCCGCGCGCTGGCGGTGGAGCAGGAGGCCATGGCCGTCCTGCCGCCGGTCACGGCCTGTCAGGCATAGCCCCGCCAGAAGAACACCGCCGTCGTCACCGTCGTCAGGAGCAGCGTCCACCCGCGGATCAGCCCGGCGGGCAGCTTGCGCCCGATCAGCGCGCCGCTCCACCCGCCGACGATGCCGCCCGCCAGCATCGGCAGGCACTGCGCCCAGGCCACCATGCCGGTGACGACGAAGACGAAGGTCGCCGCCGCATTGGCGGTCGCCAGCATCAGCGTGCGGGGTGCTGCGAGCTGTGCCGGGTTGCGGCCCGACAACAGCCCCCAGGCGGCGGTCACCATCATGCCGATGCCGCCGCCGAAATAGCCACCATAGATGCCCAGCACCGCCTGCGCACTCATCAGCGCGCGCGGGCCGGGCCTGGCGATCCGCGCCAGCCAGTCCGAGGCATGGCGCCCGCCCGCAATGGCCAGCGTCGCGGTCAGCAGCAGCCAGGGCACGATCAGGTCGAAGGCGCGCGGCGGGGTGAGGAAGAGTAGGATGCTGCCCAGCAGCGCAAAGACGAAGGTCAGCACCGCCATGCGCCGCATCGTCACGCCCATCACCGGCTCCAGGCCGTGGCGATAGGCCCAGACGCTGGCCATGGCGGCGGGCTGCAGCGCGACATTGGAGGTGGCGTTGGCGATGGTGGAGGGCAGGCCGAGCGCGATCAGCGTCGGCATGGTCGAGAAACTGCCCCCGCCCGCCAGCGCGTTCATCGCACCCCCGACAAAGCCCCCGGCGGCGGCGAGGGCGAGGAAGGTCCAGTCGGTCATCGGGCTGGGTAACGCATGGCGCGAGGCTTCCGTGCCTTATCCAAAGGCGGGGGGCAAGCACTTGGATATTCCTCCCCTGCAAGGGGAGGGGGACCATGCGCAGCATGGTGGAGGGGTGTCCCGCTCTCGAGAGGGTGACACCCCTCCGTCAGGCCTTCGGCCTGCCACCTCCCCTTGCAGGGGAGGAAAATATCACCCCAGTGCCGCGAACTTCTCTTCCGCCTCGCGGTCCAGCTGCGCCCGGCTCTTCTTCTCGGCGGCGGTCTTCAGCTGGCCGCAGGCCGCGTCGATGTCGCGGCCGCGCGGCGTGCGGACCGGCGCGGAGATCCCCGCCTCGAACACGATGTCGGAGAAGCGGCGAATCCGCTCCGGGTCCGAACATTCATAGGGCGCGCCGGGCCAGGGGTTGAACGGGATCAGGTTCACCTTGGCGGGCAGCTTGAACTGGCGAAGCAGGCGGACCAGCTCGTGCGCATCGGCATCCGAGTCGTTCTTGTCCTTCAGCATCACATATTCGAAGGTGATGCGCCGGGCATTGTTCGCGCCCGGATAGTCGGCACAGGCCTGAAGCAGTTCCTCGATGCCGTATTTCTTGTTGAGCGGCACGATCTCGTCGCGCACGTCCTTGGTCACGGCATGGAGCGAGACGGCCAGATTGACGCCGATCTCTTCGCCCGCGCGCGCCATCATCGGGACGACGCCGCTGGTCGACAGGGTGATGCGACGCTTGGACAGTGCCAGGCCGTCGCCGTCCATCACCAGCTTCAGCGCATCGCGCACCGCATCGAAATTATAGAGCGGCTCGCCCATGCCCATCATGACGATGTTGGTCAGCATCCGCCCCTCGGGCTGGCTGGGCCATTCGCCCAGCGAGTCGCGCGCCAGCATCACCTGCCCGACGATCTCGCCGGCGGTCAGGTTGCGGACCAGGCGCATCGTGCCGGTGTGGCAGAAACGGCAGTTCAGCGTGCAGCCGACCTGGCTCGACACGCACAGGGTGCCCCGATCGGCGTCGGGGATGAACACCATCTCGTAATCCTGCCCGTCGGCCGAGCGGAGCAGCCATTTGCGCGTGCCGTCGTTCGACACCTGCGCCTCGACCACCTCGGGACGGCCGATGACGAAGCGTTCCTCCAGCCAGGGGTGCTGCGCCTTGGCGATGTCGGTCATGTCGGCAAAGCGCACCGCGCCGCGATTATAGAGCCAGTGCCAGATCTGCTTGGAGCGCAGCTTGGCCTGTTTCGGCTCCATGCCCGCCGACAGCAACGCCTCGCGCAACTGGTCCTTGGTCAGGCCGATCAGGTCGACGCGCCCATCGGGACGCGGCTGCACGCCGCGCGGCACGGGCACGGGGTCGATGTGCCCCGGAATGGGCATGAGGGCGGCCGAAACTGTCTGCATGCGCTCGCCATAGCGCAAAATGGCGAGGATTTCCATCCTCCCCTGCAAGGGGAGGTGGCAGGCCGAAGGCCTGACGGAGGGGTATCGCCCTCTCGATAGCGGGACACCCCTCCGACGCGCTACGCGCGCCACCTCCCCTTCCAGGGGAGGAAAATTCTTAACCCGTCACACACGCCAGTGTCGCCGCGTCGATCGCCGCCGCCGCGCCGGCCAGCGCATAGGTGTCGGCGAAGGGGCGGTGGCGCGGGTCGACGGTCGAGGCGCTCATGCTGCGGCCCGATCGCATGGCGACGACCAGCGCGTGATCGGTCGCCGCGTCGGGGGCCCAGACGTCCTGCGCAGAGCCGACCAGCGGGAAGCGCCGTTCGCCGATCGCCAGCGTCACCGGCGCGGCGCGGTCGCGCGGGGTGCTCAGATGAAGGGAGAAGGAGGCGCGCAGCCGCTTGGCGGGCCAGGTCCCGACGCTGGCGAAACCGCCGGCGCGGCCGTTCGCCAGTAATGGCTTGGCGATGGCATAGCAGCGATCGGGATCGCGAAACGCGCCCCAGCCCTTATAGATGCCGATCGTCTCGCGCGCGAGGACGGGGGCGGCGATCAGCGCCATGATCAGCGCCAGCCGCTTCATGGCGCGGGCCGGTGGATCAGCGTCTCGCGCCCGCCCTCGATCATGACGATGGACCCCTGCGGCAGGCGTTCGGCGACGGGCACGCCGCACAGGGGATCATCGGCCAGACCCAGCATCAGCCCGCGCAGCACCCGGCTCGACAGGCCGTGCATCAGGATCAGCCGGTCGCCGTCATGATCGGCCGTATCGGCGACCCAGGCGCTCAGCCGGGCGGCCATCTGCGCATAGGTTTCGCCATCGGGCGCGCCCACCGCCATGCCGTGCGGATGGACGATGGAGCCGTGGATCGTGGCCAGCGCGGCGAAATCCTGCCCGCCCCAGCTGCCGAAGCCCAGTTCGATCAGCCGTAGATCCTGCCTGGTCCCATGCCAGTCGAGGTTCAGATGCTCGGCGATCACCGACAGCGTCTGAAGCGCGCGCCCCGTCGGCGAGGACCAGAGCGTCAGCGCGGGCGCCTCGCCCAGCCGTTCGCGCAACGACTCGCCGATCGCCTCGGCCTGCGCGAAGCCCTTGCGGGTCAGCGGCGTGTGCAGCTCCACCCGGTCGCCCTGGATGCGGCCGATCCGGTTGAACACCGTCTCGCCATGCCGGGCGATATAGTCGCGGCCCTTCCGGGCAACGGGGCGTCGGGGCGGGGCGGGGTGCGCGGTCATGGCCGCCGATCCCTGTCGCGGCTGTTGCCGGGATGCAACGGTTTTTCCTGTTTAGCTGAGGTTCATGCAACGCAGCGGCTTTCGGGCCATTGGTGCGCCGACCGCCGAATGTAACGGCGGCCAGTACAGTAATGGAGTATCATGTATGCGTAAGCTCATGCTCGCCGCCCTGGCGACCTCGGCCGCGGTCGCTGCGGCCGCCCCCGCCGCCGCCCAGACCGCGCAGCCCTTCACGGGATTCCGCGTCGAGGGCCTGATCGGTTATGACAGCCTCAACGATCGTCAGGGTCAAGACAAGAGTTCGAGCGACGGCGTGCTCTATGGCGCCGCGATCGGATACGACATTCCGGCGGGCCCGGTGGTGCTGGGCGCCGAGGGCGAGATTTCGGGCAGCAGCTCGGACACGCGCAGCAACGGCATCCGCGTGCCGGGCGACGAGTTCCGCCTGGGTGCGGGCCGCGATCTCTATGCCGGTGGCCGCGTCGGCTACATCATCTCGCCGGTCGCGATGGGTTATCTGAAGGCGGGTTACACCAACGCCAAGTTCGATGCGCGCTACACCACCGCGGGCGTGACGACCGTCAATTCGCAGGAAGTCGGCGGCTATCGCCTGGGCGCCGGCCTGGAATATGCGATCAGCCCCAACACCTTCGTGAAGGGCGAATATCGCTATTCCCATTATGACGAACTGGACGGCGTCGGCATCAACCCGAACCGCCACCAGCTGATGGCGGGACTGGGTCTGCGTTTCTAAAGGATCGCGGGTTTTCCACATTAACGGTGGTTTTACCCCAATGTTGGAGGGGTCGGAGCCTTGCTCCGGCCCCTTCTTCGCGGGTAGGAACCAAGGCCATTTATCACTATCGGAATCGGACCATGCGGTCGTTCCGGCGGGGGATTTCGAGATGAAGGCGACGATCGAACGCGCAACGCTGCTCAAGGGGTTGAGCCATGTCCAGTCGGTGGTGGAGCGGCGGAACACGATTCCGATCCTGTCCAACGTGCTGCTGGAAGCCACGGCCGAGGGGCAGCTGCGCATGATGGCGACCGATCTGGACCTCCAGATCAACGACAGCGTCGCCGCCGCCGTCGACCAGCCGGGTTCGACCACCGTGTCGGCGCACACTCTGTTCGATATCGCGCGCAAGCTGCCCGAGGGTGCGCAGGTCCAGCTGACCGCCGCCGATGGTCGCATGACGATCGTGGCGGGCCGCGCGCGCTTCTCGCTCGGCACCCTGCCGCGTGACGACTTCCCGGTGATCGCGGAGGGCGAGCTGCCGACCCAGTTCGAGCTGCCGGTCGAGCTGCTCAAGCAGATCATCGACAAGACGCGCTTCGCCATCTCGACCGAAGAGACGCGCTATTACCTCAACGGCATCTTTCTGCACGTCGCCGAGGATAATGGCGCGCCGGTGCTGAAGGCCGCCGCGACGGACGGCCACCGTCTGGCGCGCGTCACCATCGAGCGTCCGAACGGCGCCGAGGGGATGCCCGACGTGATCGTGCCGCGGAAGTGCGTGGGCGAGTTGCGCAAGCTGCTCGACGAGGTGGACGGCTCGGTCGGCGTGTCGCTGTCGGGCACCAAGATCCGCTTCGACCTGGGCCAGGCGATCCTGACCTCCAAGCTGATCGACGGCACCTTCCCCGATTATAGCCGCGTCATCCCGACCGCGAACGACAAGATCCTGAAGCTGGACCCCAAGGCATTCATGCAGGGCGTCGACCGCGTCTCGACCATCGCGACGGAGAAGACCCGCGCGGTGAAGATGGCGCTGGACCGCGACCGGATCACCCTGTCGGTGACCAGCCCCGAAAACGGCACCGCGTCGGAAGAGGTGCCGGGTGAGTACACCTCGCTGGGCTTCGAGATCGGCTTCAACAGTCGCTATCTGCTCGACATTCTCGGCCAGATCGACAGCGACCTGGTCGAAGTCCACCTGGCCGACGCCGCCGCGCCAACGCTGATCCGCGAGAATGACAAGGCGCCCGCACTCTACGTGCTGATGCCGATGCGGGTGTAAGACCCAAATCCTCCCCGCTCGCGGGGAGGGGGACCACCCGCAGGGTGGTGGAGGGGGATCGCCACGGGGGACGTCCTGTGTGGAAGCCCCCCTCCGTCAGGCCTTCGGCCTGCCACCTCCCCATGCTGGGGAGGATCGTTTAAGGCGGACGTAATGCTCACCCGCCTGGTCCTGACCGATTTCCGCAATCACGCCGACCTCGCGCTCTTCCCGAGCGCGGGGTTCGTCGTGCTGACCGGCGAGAATGGTGCGGGCAAGACCAACGTCCTCGAGGCTGTGTCGCTGCTCGCACCGGGCCGGGGGCTGCGCCGCGCGGCGCTGTCGGCGATGGCGCGGCAGGGGGGCAAGGGCGGGTTCGGAGTCGCGGCGACGCTCGACGGCGATGTCGAGATCGCCACCGGCGCGCTCGCCGCCGCGCCGGAGCGGCGGGTGGTACGGGTGCAGGGGGCGGCGGCGAGCGCCAATGCGCTAGCCGACTGGCTGTCGGTCCTGTGGCTGACCCCGGCGATGGACCGGCTGTTCGTCGAGCCTGCCTCCGAGCGGCGGCGGTTCCTGGACCGGCTGGTGATGGCGCTGGCCCCGGCGCATGGGATGCATGCGACCCGCTATGACGCGGCGATGCGCGAGCGCAACCGGCTGCTCGCCAGCGAAGGTCCGGTCGATCCCGACTGGCTGAGCGCGCTGGAGGCGCGGATGGTCGAGCATGGTGCGGCGATCGACGCAGGCCGCGTGGCGGCGGTGGCGGCGCTCGACCAGCGGCTGGCGGACGCGCCCGACAGCGTCTTTGCGCGCGCCGCGCTGGCCCTGGAGGGCGAGGCGGTGGAGGCGGGCGCCTTCGCCCATGCGCTGGCCATGGGGCGCAGGCGCGATGCGGCGGCGGGACGCACGCTGGTGGGTCCGCACCGCGCCGACCTGCTGGTCACCCATGTCGCCAAGGCGCAAGCGGCGGCCTTGTGTTCGACCGGCGAACAAAAGGCGCTGCTGCTCGGCATCGTGCTGGCCCATGCCGACCTCGTCACCGAACGGCGCGAGGTGCCGCCGGTGCTGCTGCTGGACGAGGTGGCGGCGCATCTCGACCCGTCGCGCCGCGCCGCGCTGTTCGAGCGGCTGGCGGGGCGGGGGCAGGTGTGGATGACGGGGACCGAGCCGGGCTTGTTCACCGATGTGCCGGAGGCGGCGACTCGGGTGACGTTCTGAGGTTTCGGGTGGGGGCGTTGGTCTCGGTGAGACACCGGAGCCCTCCCCCATCCCCTCCCGCCTGCGGGAGGGGTGCGTGACTGGGCAAGGTTTGGAAGCGTTTCGAGATGGGCTCCTGAGGCCGAACCCAAGCACGCCCCTCCCGCAGGCGGGAGGGGATGGGGATGGGGGAGGGCAGGGGGCCTCGCAGAGCACACCGTCAGAAGCGCCTCACCGACACAATTTCATCGCCACCATATCCAGCGACCGATCATAGCTCGCCAATTCCCCGCCGCTCAGAAACCCCTGTTTCGCCACAAACCCGTCGGCGTCGCGGCGGATGCGATCGACTTGGTTCCATAGTCCTTGCGCCTGGGGCTGGGTCAGTCGACGCGCCTTGCGCGCGGTGCTGATGTCCGCCTGCAGGATATTGGCGCGCATCGCGATATGGGCTTGCAGCCGGTCGCGGATCGCGCCGCCGGTGGGCGCGCGCAGGCGGTGCTGCTGCGCCAGGTTGCAGCTGGGATAGTCGCGCCGCATCGGCTGGGCCGAGGCGGGAATGGCGGCGAGCGTCGCCAAAAGGGTCGAGAGGATGAGCGTCTTGCCGGTCATCGCGTGTCTCCTATGCAGATCCGGGAAAGGTACGCGCGGGATGCCCTCCCGGCTCCCGATCCTGGCATGAAATCGGCGTCAGGACCGCCGCCTCGCCGCGCGGGCCTGTGGGTGAGGGAAACGGCCCCCTGTCCCTCCCATTTCGCTTTCTTTGGGGCCCTGTAATTCCTATATACTCGCTATGGCAGATACCCCCCAGACGAACGAATATGGCGCCTCTTCGATCAAGGTGCTGAAGGGCCTCGACGCGGTGCGCAAGCGGCCGGGCATGTATATCGGCGACACCGACGATGGTTCGGGCCTCCATCACATGGTGTTCGAGGTGTCGGACAACGCGATCGACGAGGCACTGGCGGGGCATTGCGACCGCATCGACATCCAACTGAACGCCGACGGCTCGGTCAGCGTCACCGACAATGGTCGTGGCATCCCGACCGGAATCCACCCTGAAGAGGGCGTGTCGGCGGCCGAGGTCATCATGACCCAGCTCCATGCGGGCGGCAAGTTCGAGAACACTAGCGACGACAATGCGTACAAGGTCTCGGGCGGCCTGCACGGCGTCGGCGTGTCGGTGGTCAACGCGCTGTCCGAATTCCTGGACCTGACCATCTGGCGCGATGGCGAGGAGCATTACATGCGCTTCGCGCACGGCGACGCGGTCGCGCCGCTGAAGGTCGTCGGCAAGGCCGAGCCGGGGCAGAAGGGCACCCGCGTCACCTTCCTGCCGTCGCCCGCGACCTTCAAGATCACCGAGTTCGATTTCGACAAGCTGGAGCATCGCTATCGCGAGTTGGCCTTCCTGAACTCGGGCGTGCGCCTGTTCCTGACCGATGCGCGGCATGAAGAGCCCAAGACGGTCGAGCTTTATTATGAGGGCGGGATCGCTGCCTTCGTGAAGTGGCTGGACCGCTCCAAGTCGCCGCTCTTCCCCGAACCCATCGCTATTCATGGCCAGCGCGATGCGATCGGCATGGACGTCGCGCTGGAGTGGAATGACAGCTATTATGAGAACGTCCTGGCGTTCACCAACAACATCCCGCAGCGCGACGGCGGCACGCATATCGCGGCCTTCCGCGCGGCGCTGACCCGCACGCTCAACAATTATGCCGACAAGTCGGGCCTCCTGAAGAAGGAGAAGGTGACGCTGACCGGCGACGACATGCGCGAAGGCCTGACCGCAATCGTCTCGGTCAAGCTGCCCGATCCGAAGTTTTCGAGCCAGACCAAGGACAAGCTGGTCTCGTCCGAGGTGCGCCAGCCGCTGGAATCGCTGATCGCCGACAAGCTGGCCGACTGGCTGGAGGAAAATCCGCAGAACGCCCGCGCGATCGTCGCCAAGATCATCGACGCCGCCGCCGCGCGCGAGGCCGCCAAGCGCGCGCGCGAGCTGACCCGGCGCAAGGGGGTGATGGACATCGCCTCGCTGCCCGGCAAGCTGGCCGACTGCCAGGAGCGCGATCCGGCCAAGTCCGAACTCTTCCTGGTCGAGGGTGACTCGGCCGGTGGCTCGGCCAAGCAGGGGCGCAACCGCCATTTCCAGGCGATCCTTCCCCTGCGCGGCAAGATCCTGAACACCGAGCGCGCGCGGTTCGACCGCATGATCTCGTCCAAGGAAATCGGCACGCTGATCCAGGCGATGGGCACCGGCATCGGCCGCGACGATTTCAACGCGGACAAGCTGCGTTACCACAAGATCGTCATCATGACCGACGCAGACGTCGACGGCGCGCATATCCGCACGCTGCTGCTGACCTTCTTCTATCGCCAGATGCCCGAGCTGATCGAGCGCGGGCACCTCTACATCGCCCAGCCGCCTTTGTATAAGGCGACCAAGGGGCGGTCGGAAGTCTATCTGAAGGACGACACCGCGCTCGACGAATATCTGGTTGAGGCGGGCGTTTCAACCATGGTGCTGGAGGGTGCGGGCGGCGCGCGGTCGGGCAACGACCTGAAGGCGCTGGTCGATCATGCACGGCGGATGCGCACCCTGATGCGCTATGTCCCGCGTCGCTACGATGCGTCGATCATCGAGGTGCTGGCGCTGGCCGGTGCGCTCGACCCCGTGCTGACCCGCGAACAGCGCATGGCGACGGTGGTCGAGACCACGCGCCGTCTGGAATCGGGCGATCACGAGGCGCGCTGGTCGGCCCGCCTGACCGAGGACGGCGGCGTCCATTTCGAGCGGCTGTGGCGCGGCGTGACCGATCACCACATCGTCGAGGCCAGCTTCATCGCCTCGGCCGAGGCGCGCAAGCTGCACACACTGGCCGCCGAACAGGCCGAGAGCTTCGCCCAGGCCGCCAAGCTGGTGCCGCTGCGCAGCGCCGCGACCGAGCCCTCGGCCGATGTCGTGGCGACCGATGAGGAAGGCCACAGCACCACGCTGGCACGCGGCGAGACCCGCGTGGCGCGGCCGAGCCAGCTGCTCGACGCGATCCTGACCGCCGGCCGCAAGGGGCTGGCGATCCAGCGCTATAAGGGTCTGGGCGAGATGAATGCCGAGCAGCTGTGGGAAACCACGCTGGACCCGGCCGTCCGCTCGATGCTGCGCGTGACGTCGGACGATGTCGCGGCGGCGGACGAGGTGTTCAGCCGGTTGATGGGCGAAGTGGTCGAGCCGCGCCGCGAGTTCATCCAGGACAATGCGCTGAACGTGGCGAATCTGGACGTGTAAAATCCCCCGCTCCGTTCAGCCTGAGCGAAGTCGAAGGCCAAGGGAATTCCTTAGACCTCGACTTCGCTCGGTCCGAACGAAACGGAGGAATGGTGGCATCGGGACGTAGGAGAGAGCAGGCATGAAGGCGATCGCACTGGGACTGATGCTGATGGCGGGCGGGACCGTCGCGGTGGCGCAGCAAAAGCCTGCCGCTCCCGCCATCCCGTCCTATATCACCGCCGCGCTGGCCGACCCTGCGCGCGCCGATCAGGCGGGTGACGACGAACGCCGCCAGGCGGCCGCCGTCATCGCCTTTTCGGGCGTGAAGCCTGGTAACACGGTCATCGATTACCTGCCGGGCAAGGGATACTGGACCCGCATCTTCTCGGGCGTGGTCGGGCCCAAGGGCCATGTCTATGCCTATTGGCCCGCCGCGGCGCAGAAATATGCCGAAGGGACGCTGGGCACGCTACAGGGCCGCAACCTGGCGAACGTAACGGCGCAGGTGCAGGGGGTGAACCTGCCCGCCGCCGATCAGCCGGTCGACCTGTTCTGGACCGTCCAGAATTATCATGACGTCGCCAACAAGAATGCCGGCGAACCAGCGCTGCGCGCCTTCGACCAGGCGGTGTTCAAGGCGCTGAAGCCCGGTGGCATCTATGTCATCATCGACCATGCCGATGCGGTGGGCAAGGGGCTCGCCAATACGAACACGACCCACCGGATCGACCCCGATTACGTCAAGCGCCAGGTCCAGTCGGTCGGCTTCCGCTTCGTCGGTGAGAGCAAGGTTCTGCGCAATCCGGCGGACGATCATTCGAAGAACGTGTTCGATCCGGCCGTCCGGGGGCATACCGACCAGTTCGTGTTCAAGTTCCGCAAGCCCTGACACCGAAGAGATGGCGTATCTAAAGCCCCTCTCCCGGCAGGGGGAGGGGTTGGGGAGGGGCGAGAGCCACGAGTAATGGTCTCGGTGAGACCCCGTGCCCTCCCCCAGCCCCTCCCGCCTGCGGGAGGGGAGCGGTATTGGTGAGAAAAGCCCCCCAACCGCCGTTCAGCCCGAGCGAAGTCGAAGGCCACGGGACCGCCGTTTCGGCTTAAACCACCACCCGCAACACCGCCCGGACCCCGGAATGTGCCGGGTCATATTCCACCGCCGTTTGCAGGCTCTGCGCCATCGCGCGGATCAGCTTGGCGCCCAGGCCGGTGCCCTTGGGCTGCTGGCCCTCGGCCATGCCGCAGCCGTCATCCTCGACCGTCAGCACGCAATGCCCGTCCGCCTCGGTCACGATGATCCGCACCTCGCCCCCGCGGCCGGGATAGGCATATTTGCAGGCGTTGGTGACCAGCTCGGTCACGATCACGCCGATCGACACCGCCCGGTCGGTCTTGACCCGCACCGGTTCGGCGACCAGCCTCAGCGTGCGCGGCAGCATGTCGTTGGACCAGCTTTCGCCCAGCTCCCCGATCAGCGCGCCGAGATAGTCGCGCAGGTCGACCTGCTCCACGTCATTGGCGGTATAGAGCCGCCGGTGGACCTGCGCGATCGCGCGGATGCGGCGCTGCGTGTCCTCCAGCGCCTCGCGGGCGGGGCCGTCGGCCATGGCGCCCCTCTGCAACCCGATCATCGCCGAGACGAGTTGCAGCGAGTTGGCGACGCGGTGGTTCACCTCGCTCAGCATCGCCTCCAGCCGGGCGTTGGAGGCGCGCAGCTCGGCCTCCGCCGCCGCCTTGGCCCGCTCCAGCCGGGCGCGGTCGAGCACCTGCGCGAAGCTGGCGGAGAGCAGGTCGAAGAAATCATCGCCCACCGTCTTCACCACATAGTCCGCCGCACCGGCCTTCAGCGCGGCGACCGCGACGCGGCCCTCGTCCGATCCCGTGACATAGACGACGGGCGGCGGATCGGGCAGCGCGGTGATCGCGGCCAGTGTCTCCAGCCCGTCCAGGCCAGGCATATAATGGTCGACTGCGACCAGATCGAACCCGCCTTCCGCCGCCATCGCGACGCCCTCGTCCCCCGAGGCCGCCGCCGCCACACCATAGCCCCGCCGCGTCAGCGCGCGCGACACCAGCCGCCGCAATGCGTCGTCATCGTCGATATAGAGGATGCGCGCACCCTCCATCGCAGGCGTGGCGGGCGTTTCGGTCAGGCTTCGACTTCCGGCACCTGGATGACCGAGAGGAACAGGCCCAGCTGGCGGATCGCCTGGGCGAAATTCTCATAGTTCACCGGCTTGGTGATATAGACGTTGCAGCCCAGATCGTAGCAGCGCTGGATCTCGATCTTGTCGTCGGTGGTGGTCAGCACGACGACTGGCGCGCGGCGTAAGGGACTGCCCTCCTCCTTGATCCTGGCCAGGATGTCGGTGCCGCTCATGTCCGGCAGGTTCAGGTCGAGCAGGACCATCGCCGGGCCGCTCTTGGCGGGGCCGTCGGGCGAGTTGAAAAGATAATCGAGCGCGGTGGTGCCGTCGGTGAAATGGCGGATGTCGTTCAGGATGCCGGCGCGCCGGATATTCTTCTCGATCAGGCGGGCATGGCCCTCGTCATCCTCGATCATGACGATGCCCACGGAGCGATGGTCGTTCATTCAGGCGCCTTCGATGGAAAGGGTGGGGGGTAGCGACAGGAAGAAGGTCGCACCTTCACCCAGTCGAGACTCGACGGAAATCGTGCCGCCCAGACGATAGGCCAGCGCGCGGACATGGGCCAGCCCGATGCCCTCGCCCGGCTGGTCCTGCTGGCCGGAGCGGCGGAACAGATCGAAGATGCGCTGATGGTCGCGCGGATCGATGCCCCGGCCATTGTCGCGCACCGCCACGATGACGCGGCCCGGCGTTTCGGTGGCGGACACATGCACCTCGGCCGCGCGGTCGGGATGGCGGTATTTGGTCGCGTTCTCGATCAGGTTGGACAGGATCTGCTCCAGCGCGATCCGGTCGCTGACCACCACCGGCATCGGCCGCGCGATGTGCAGCGTCACGCCGCGATCGTCGATGACGTGGCGGATCGAATCGGCAATCTGGTCGACCAGCTGGTCCAGCGCGATCATCTCGGGCGCCAGCACGCGGCGGCCCTCGCGGCTGAGCTTCAGGATGGCGTTGATCAGCCGGTCCATCTTGGCGGTGGAGGTACGGATGAAGCCGATCGCCTCGGGCAGGTCCTCGCGTGCGGCCAGCCGTGCCTCCTCGGTCACGATATGCGGGGCCTCCGCCTCGGCGCGGTCGATCAGCGCGGCGAGCGGGCCGGTCGCGGCGGACAGCTCGGCGGTGAAGCCCATGACGTTGACCAGGGGCGAGCGCAGGTCGTGGCTGACGATATAGGCGAAACGCTGGATCTCCTCGTTCGCCAGCGCCAGGTCTGCGGTGCGTTCCTTGACCTGATCCTCCAGCGTGGCGTTCAGCACCGCCAGCGCGGTGCGCGAACGGTGCAGGTCGCGGGTATAGCGGCGGATGGTCAGGAAGGTGACGACGACGACCGCTAGGAACAGCAGCGCGGCGATCGCCATGACGGCGGAGAAGGTCTGGCGACTGGTGGCCTGCTCGGCGTCGCGCAGCGCGAGAAGGCGGCGTTCCTCGCGCGCCATGGCGTCGAACACGTCGCGCAGCTTCTGCATCCGCTGCAGACCGCTATCGGCCCGGAACTGGCGCAGCGCATCGGCACCGCGTCCCTGCTGGACCAGCGCATTGGTCTGCCGCTGGGCCTTGTCGAGATCGGCCAGCCGCTGCTCGATCACCGCCATCGGCGCGGTCTGGCGCGGATTGTCGGCGGTCAGACGGCGAAGTTCGGCGACCTGCGGCAGAAGCTCGGCATGGGCACGCTCGAAACTGGCGAGAAAGGCCGGACCGCCCGCCAGCATATAGCCGCGCCGGGCGGTTTCCTGCTGCTCGGCCAGGCGGCGCACCTCGATCAGCACGCCTTCGACGCGATAGGTGTGGACGACCCAGTCGCTGTGCCGGTTCGTCTGGCGCACGACATAGCCCGCCGCGCCCGCCGCGACGAGCAGCGCCAGAAAACCGATCGCCATGGCGGCGACCAGGATGCGGCCGATGGGATTTTCGGTCGGTGCGACCGTGGGGGACCCCTGCATGGCGCCATGCCTTATCGAAGGACAAGCGAGGACGCCAGAGCCGTTACGTCGGCATTACGGCATCAATTAAACGTTGAGTTACAGCAGCAGCTCCTGCGGGCTGGGCCGCCCGACATGCCCGCCGCCGCGCCGCCGCGCCATCTCGGTCTCGGCGGTGAAGCGGACATCGGGATCGCGGTCGGTGAGGAAGCCGACCAGCGAATCCTCGTCGATCTCGCGCCAGTCCTTGCCGCGATCGGGGCCGTAGCGGACACGCGGCAACAGCCCCGGACTGCGCGACCATTCGAGCAGCTGCGCCAGGCTCGCCTCGTTCAGCTGGTCGCGCAGGTGATGCGCGGTGACATAGGCGTCCGGGAAAGCGCGGTGGATGGGCAGGCCGCGCTCATGCACCAGCCCCTGCGGCTTGCGCCAATAGCGCAGCACCTGGTTGGAGAAGCTGGGGCTGTCGGGCCACAGGCGCAGCGCGCATTTCCAGGTGCAGATCCATTCGGCCGACTGGGTCATGGCGGGGGTGCAATATTGCTGCTCGAAATCGGCGCGGTGCGCGGCCAGCGCCAGGCGGCGCGGCCAGGGGTCAAGCACGCGGCGCGCGACGTCATGCCACCAGGGGGCGTCGGCGACCTGCTCGTCCAGGATATGGTGGATGGCCTGGGTGATCGGCGGGATGGGGCGGCCGGGATTGACCAGGATGCTTCCGCCTTCGCCCTCCAGCTCCCAGCGGCCGTCCTTGCCCAGCGCCACGTCCTGCCAGCCGATTTCGCACACGCCGTGGGTGGGCGGGGCCTGTCCGGTGGTCTCCAGGTCGATGACGCGGATGATCTGGGGCTGGGGACGCTGCATCGGCCCTATGTGGGCGTTCGAGCCCCGAAAAGCGAGACTTTATCCGATCAGCGCGCGGTCACGCAGCCCGCGCCAGACATGGAGCGCCTGTACGGTTTCCGCCACGTCATGCACGCGGATCAGCTGCACGCCCGCTTCGGCGCCCTTGATCGCCAGCGCCAGCGACCCGCCAAGCCGGGCGTCCACGGGGGCCTCGTTCGACAGCGCGCCGATCATCCGCTTGCGGCTGGCGCCCAGCATGATCGGGCAGCCCAGGCCGTGGAAGATGGCCAAGCCGTTGATCAGCGCCAAATTGTCGGCCAGCGACTTGCCGAAGCCGATGCCGGGATCGACCATGATCTTCGACCGGGGAACGCCCGCCGCCGCGACCGCCGCGACCCGCGCCTCCAGCCAGTCGAACACCTCGGTCAGGACGTCGCCATAGCCCACCCGGCCATGGCCGCCCTTGTCCGGATCGGGCGAGTGCATCAGGATCACGGGGCAGCCCGCCCTGGCGACGACCTCCAGCGCGCGGTCGTCCCACAACAGGGCGGCGACGTCGTTGACGATGCCAGCCCCCGCCGCCAGCGCGGCCTCCATGACGGCGGCCTTGCGCGTGTCGATCGACACCAGCGCGCCGCCCCTGGCGAGGCGTTCGATGACGGGGGCGGTGCGGGCGATCTCGTCGCCTTCCCAGACGGTCGCCGCGCCGGGGCGGGTGGACTCGCCGCCCAGGTCGATCACGCTCGCGCCCAGTGCCGCCATCGCCATGCCGCTATCGGCCGCCGCCGCGGGATCGCCGACATGCTTGCCGCCGTCGGAGAAGCTGTCAGGCGTGACGTTCAGGATGGCGGCGACCTGAGGCTGGTCGAAACGCAGCGTGCGCTGGCCCATGACCCAGGGAGTGCGGGGGGTGGTGAAGGCGGCGTGGAGGGCCTCGGCGCGGGGGGAGCCGCCCAGTTCCGCTGCGAAGCGCGCGACGGGGACGATGCGACGGCTGGCCCCTTCGCGGATCTCATAGGCCGCGAACCACTGCATCCCGCCCGCCAGGCGCAGGGCGCTGCCGTCCTCCAGGCCCACGGGAGTGTCGACGAACTGGATGGGGCGCAGGTGCATGAGTTTGTCCTAAAATCCTCCCCGGCACGGGGAGGTGGCAGGGCGAAGCCCTGACGGAGGGGGGCTGCCACATAGGTCGTCCCGTGCGGCGATCCCCCTCCACCACCGCTTTGCGGTGGTCCCCCTCCCCGTGCCGGGGAGGATCGTTTTACGGCTGCGTCGCCAGCAGCCAGGTCTGGCGCATCGCGTCGATCGGCTTCAGCGCCCCCTCCAGCTCATAATGCCAGAAGGTCCACCCATTGCAGGTCGGCCGGTTCTGCAGCACCGAGCCCAGCCGGTGGATCGACCCGGCCTGGCCGCATTCCGACAGAAGCGACCCGTCCGCCCGCACCGTCGCGCGCCATTTGCGCTTGGCGTCCATCAACGGCATCCCCGGCATCAGATAGCCGTTCTCGACCAGCGTCCCGAACGCCACCTTGGGCTGCGCCTTGGGGCTCTGCATCGTCGCCAGCGCGCTTTCGTCGAGTGGCAGGGCGGCCTCGATCCGCTCGATCGCGGCGGCGCAATAGGTGGGCTCGCGCTCGATCCCGATCCACTGGCGGCCCAGCCGCTTGGCGACCGCGCCGGTGGTGCCGGTGCCGAAGAACGGGTCCGCCACGACATCGCCCGGCCGCGTGCACGCGAGCAGGATGCGATAAAGCAAAGCCTCGGGCTTCTGGGTCGGATGGACCTTGTGCCCGTCCTTCTTCAGCCGCTCCTGACCGCCGCAGATCGGAAATTCCCAGTCCGAGCGCATCTGGATCTCGTCGTTCAGCGTCTTCATCGAGCGATAGTTGAAGGTGTATTTCGCCTTCTCGCCCTTGGACGCCCAGATCAGCGTTTCGTGCGCGTTGGTGAAGCGGGTGCCCTTGAAATTGGGCATGGGGTTCGACTTGCGCCAGATGATGTCGTTGAGGATCCAGAAACCCAGATCCTGCACCGCGGTCCCGACGCGGAAGATGTTGTGATAGCTGCCGATGACCCAGAGCGAGCCATTGTCCTTCAGGACGCGGTAGCATTCGGCCAGCCAGGCGCGGGTGAAGGCGTCATAGGCGGCGAAGGTGTCGAACTTGTCCCAGGCATCGGTGACGGCATCGACATGGCTGCCATCGGGGCGGAACAGCTCGCCGCCGAGCTGGAGGTTGTAAGGCGGGTCGGCGAAGATCATGTCGACCGACTTGTCGGGCAGCGAGCGGAGCGCCGCGATACAGTCGCCCATCAGGATCTGGTTCAGCGGCAGGTCGCTTTCGCGGTGCGCCGATACCGGCCGTGTCATCGTTTGGATGACCCCCATCGTTAACCGTCCCTTCTACCCTCGAACCCTCGCATCCACCCGGAACGAGTCGGTCGTCAAGAGGCGATTCGCGGCCGCGACTCGCGGGATTCCGGGCGATTCGGCGATGCGTTGCGATTTTGTGGCAGATATTGGGGCTGTGGATAACTTTGCCCCCAAGGTGATGTGGGTGTGGCGAAGGCGACTCGGGCCAACCCAAAATTCCTCCCCATCGTCAGATGGGGAGGGGGACCGCGCCCGTCAGGGCGTGGTGGAGGGGCAGGGCCGGTCCGTCCGCCCCTCCACCATCGCTGACGCGATGGTTCCCCTCCCCAAGCATGGCTTGGGGAGAAATTTCAGAGGTCCAGGTAACATTGCGCCACGGGCGCGAAGCTGCGGCGGTGGAGGGGCGTCGGGCCATGCTCGCGCAACGCCGCCAGATGCACGGCCGAGCCATAGCCCTTGTTGCTGCGCCAGCCATAGGCGGGATAGGTCTCCGCCGCGGCGATCATCATCTCGTCGCGGACATGCTTGGCGACGATCGAGGCCGCGCCGATCGCCTGCGACTTGGCATCGCCGCCGACGATCGCGGTGGCGATGTAATCCCATTTTGGCAGTTTGTTACCGTCGACCAGCACATGCGCGGGATGGCATCCCAGCGTCTCCACCACCGCATCGACCGCCAGCGTCATCGCCTTCATCGTCGCCCAATAGATATTGAGCCGGTCGATCTCCTCGGGATGGACGATCCCGACGCCGACGACGGCACAGGCGCGTATCTCGGCACACAGGCGCGCGCGCGTCTTTTCGGTCAGCTTCTTGGAATCGTTGATGCCGCCGGGGCAGTCGCGTTCGGGAAGGATGACGGCGGCCGCCACCACCGGCCCCGCCAGCGGCCCGCGCCCCGCCTCGTCCACGCCGCACAGGGGCATGGGAAAGCTGTGATCGACCATGTGGGGGCCTTATCGCGGTGGCGTTGCGTTGGAAAGATGATCCTCCCCGGCACGGGGAGGGGGACCAGCCGCAGGCTGGTGGAGGGGGCGTGCCGCAAAGGACGTCCGATGTGGCAGGCCCCCCTCCGTCAGCACTTCGTGCTGCCACCTCCCCGTGCCGGGGAGGATCATCCCCAGCGCGCGGCGAAGGCGGCCGCGTCCCAGCCTTCGCGGCTGAGCGCGGCGAGCAGGTGGTAGAAAGGCACCATGCCCATCCCATGCCCCATCGGCCCATGCCCCTGGCCCAGCCCCGGCGCGGCGGCGAGCGCGGCCTGGACGAAGGCGATGGCCCGGTCGACCGCGTCCGCCAGCGGCATGTCCTGGCCCAGCCCGGTCGCGATCGCGCTCGCCAGCGTACAGCCGGTGCCATGGGTCGAGCGCGTGTCGAGCCGGGGATGCTGCCAGCGCTGTTCGCCGCCTCGCTCGACCAGCCGGTCCTCGATCACCGGCCCTTCGCCATGCCCGCCCTTGACCAGCAGCGCGCGGGTCCAGTGCCGGACGACCGCCTCGCCGCCCAGCGCCGCGAGTTCGGGCAGGTTGGGCGTGGTCAGCGTGGCGATCTCCAGCAATCGGCGAAAGGCTGCGATGGTGTCGGCATCGGCCAGCACCGATCCGCTGGTCGCCACCATCACCGGATCGAACACCACGGGCAGGTTCAGCGTCTCCAGCCGGTCGGCGAGCGCATGGGCGGTCTCGGCCGATCCGATCATCCCGATCTTGACCGCATCCGCGCCGATATCGGCCAGCACGCTGTCGATCTGCGCCATGACCATGGCGGTCGGCACGGGATGCGCCGCCTGCACCCCCAGCGTGTTCTGCGCAGTGATCGCGGTGATCGCGGTCATGGGGTGGCCGCCCAGCATCGCGACCGTCTTGATGTCCGCCTGGATCCCCGCACCGCCCCCGGAATCGGAACCGGCGACGATCAGGATGCGGGCGGGGCGGGGCACGGTCATAATAATCTTTGCCATGCCGTTTCGGGCCGGATGGAGCAAGCGGCGCATGGGTGCGATCCGGGGCACACCCGTCATTGCGGATCGGGAAAACCAAGCGATCGTAAGGCTTAACCGATTGTCGCCTAGGATGCGGCGCGTATCGGCTTCGTGGCGTCTTGGTAACGTTTCGTTTCCGTGCGTGCCTGCACCTTTCCTTGTTGCGCTGCACTATTATTTCGGGAGCGCATCCAACCCGCATTTGTCGCGTTGCTGCGCCCTGAGATATCGACTGGACGGCTGCACAAGGGAGACCCAATTTGATCGTCGACGCCGTACCCCGCACCCGCATCATCATAGCGGAGGTCTGGCGCCCGTTGCTGGCGCTGTTCGTCTGGGACGTGATCGTCACGGTTGCCTATTATGTCCTGCCCTTCAAGGCGCCGTCGCTGCCGCTGACGCTGTTCGGTACCGCGCTGGCGCTGTTCCTCGGCTTTCGCACCAACTCGGCCTATCAGCGCTGGTGGGAGGGGCGGCAGCTCTGGGGCCTGATGATCAACGCCTCGCGCAACATCGCCCGCAGCGCGCGCAACTTCCTGCCCGACCCCGACGCGCACGACCTGAAGCGCTCGATCGTGCTGCGCCAGATCGCCTATGTGAACGCATTGCGTTGCCAGCTCCGCAAGCAGCCGGTCGATGGCGAGGTGCTGCGTTTCCTATCGCGCGGCGAGGCGGAGCCCGCGCTGAGCCGCACCAACACCGCCAATGGCCTGCTCGACGGTACCGGCCGTCGCATCGCCGATGCGCAGCGCAAAGGCTGGATCGACACCATTCAGCAGACGCAGATGGAATCGGTGCTGGTCGACATCGCCAATTCGCAAGGCGGCATGGAGCGGTTGAAGAACACGCCGCTGCCCAACCAGTATCGCTTCATCCCCGCCTTCTTCACCCGGCTGTTCTGCGTGCTGCTGCCGATCGGCCTAGTCGAGACTCTGGGCTTCGCGACCCCGGTCGGCTCGTCGATCGCGGGGCTGATGTTCCTGGCGGCGCTTCAGATCGGCGACGACCTGGTTGATCCGTTCAGCGACACGGTCCACGACCTGCCGCTCAGCGCGATGTGCCGGACGATCGAGATCGACCTGCTCCAGTCGATCGGCGATCCGGCACCCGAGCCGATGAAGCCGGTCGACGGGGTGCTTTGGTAATTTCTTGATTCCTCCCCTGTAAGGGGAGGGGGACCATGCGCAGCATGGTGGAGGGGTGTCCCGCTCTCGATAGGGCGACACCCCTCCGTCAGGCTTACGCCTGCCACCTCCCCTTGCAGGGGAGGAATTTTATCAAGCCGCGTTGTCGATCCCCAGTTCACCCAGCTTGCGATATAAGGTCGATCGACCGATCCCCAGCCGTCGCGCGACTTCGGTCATGCGCCCACGATAATGGCCGATCGCCAGGCGGATGACATCGGCTTCGATATCCTCCAGCGTGCGGAGATGGCCGTCGGAGCGGAACAGGATGATGCCGCCATTCTGGAGCGCGCCGCCGCCCGCGCTGATTGCGGGCCGGTCGCCGAGCGAGGCGATCTGCGGGAAATCCGCCGGGGTCAGGGCATCGCCCTCGCACAGCACGGCGGCACGGAAGAGCGCGTTCTGCAACTGGCGGACATTGCCCGGCCAGTCATAGCGGCGCAGCAGGTCGAGTGCGTCGTCGGTGATGTCCAGCGCGCACAGGCCCGGCTGCTGCGCGATCCGCCCCAGCAGGTGGCGGGTCAGCGCGGGCACGTCCTCGGCCCGGTCGCGAAGCGGCGGCACGGCGACATGGACGGTGTTGAGCTTGTAATAGAGATCCTCGCGGAACCGTCCGGCCTCGACCGCCTCCAAAAGCCGGCCGTCGGTCGCGGCAATGATACGGACATCGACCGGACGCGCATGGCGCGCGCCCAGGGGTACGATCGCGCCCGTCTGCAGCATGGCGAGCAGCCGTTCCTGCGTATCCAGCGGCATGCCTGAGACTTCGTCCAGGAACAGGGTCGATCCGTCTGCCTCGACCATCTTGCCGATGCGCCGCTCGAACGCGCCCGCAAAGGCGCCTTCTTCATGTCCGAAGATGATGCTGTCGAGCAGATTGGCGGCGGTCGCGGCGCAGTTGACGCGGATCATCGGCCGCTCGGCGCGTGGGGACGCGACATGGATCGCCTCGGCCAGCGACTCCTTGCCGACGCCGCCTTCGCCCTCGATCAGGACCGAGGCGCGCGAGCGCGCCGCCTTCGCCGCGATGGCCAGTGCCGCGCGGAATTCGGGGGCGTTGCCGACGATCTCGTCAAAGGCGAGGAGGGCGGGGATCTTCTCGGTCAGCGGCCGCAGTTCGCCGCTGGTCTGCCCGGCGACACAGGCCTCCAGCGCGGCGAGAAGTCGTTCGGGGGCAAGCGGCTTGACCAGGAAGTCCGTCGCGCCCGCGCGCATCGCCGCGACCGCCTGTGCCACCGAGTCGTTGGCTGTCAGCATCAGGATGGGCAGTTCGGGGCGCAGCGTGTGGCAATCGGCGATCAGTTGCGTCGCATCGGCGCCGGGGGCCCAATGGTCGATCAGCACGGCGTCGAGCTCGCGCCCCTGCGCCGAGCCCAGGACCGAGGCCGCCATGTCGGCATCGGTGGCGAACAGCGTGCGCCAGCCGCCGCGTTGCGCCAGGGCGGCGATCAGCCGACGCTGAGCAGGTTCGTCATCGATCAGCAGCAGCAAACGTTGGCCGTTGCGCGTCATACAGAGTCCCATTGTCCCACTTCAGGGCGGTATAGCGCAACTTTGTTAAAATCTGCGTTAATTCGGGACAATCTCTTTTCCATCATGGGACGACCCGTTGCCGACCTTTTATGTTGCCGGCCTTTTACGACGTATCCGGCGCCGCCCGAGCCGGGGTACCAGCGTTTCGGGGTTGATCCCGCCGGCCCGGTGAATAAGGTTCGTGAACGGACCATCGGGCGGACACGGTTTCGCCAGGCCGATAGCGGAGGTGAGGATCATGGCGGGCAGCGAGACCGGCCCCGGCGGCAACACCGGCGAGATGAAGGCGCATGTCGCCACCTATGATCTGATGATCGGGCTGCTCAAATGGGGCGCCGTCGCCGTCGCCATCCTGGTGGCGATCGTCCTCTGGCTGATCGCCTGACCCCGTGGACCTGCGCATCGCGGTCCTGCAGGAGACCGTAGCGGGCGAGGCCCGCGTCGCCGCCACGCCGGAAACGGTGAAGAAGCTGATCGCACTGGGCGCGACCCTGGCGGTCGAGCGGGGCGCCGGGGCAGGCGCCGGGATCGCCGATGCCGACTATGAACAGGCGGGCGCCAGCATCGCGGATCGGGCGGGCGTCCTGTCGGGCGCCGCGATCGTGCTGGCCGTGCAGGCGCCCGAGCCCGCGACGCTGGCCGGAGTCGCGCCGGGCGCCTGGGTCGTGGCGGCCTTCGATCCGTTCCGTCGGCAGGAGACGGTGGCGGGTTATGCGGCGGCGGGGCTGGAGGCGCTCGCCATGGACTGGATGCCGCGCATCACCCGCGCCCAGTCGATGGACATCCTGTCCTCCCAGTCCAATCTTGCCGGCTATAAGGCGGTGCTGGAGGCGGCGAGCGCCTATGGCCGTGCCTTTCCGATGATGATGACCGCGGCGGGCACCATTCCGGCAGCGCGCGTCTTCGTGATGGGCGTGGGCGTCGCCGGGCTGCAGGCGATCGCGACCGCCCGGCGTCTGGGCGCGCAGGTATCGGCCACCGACGTACGCTCGGCGACCAAGGAGCAGATCCAGTCGCTGGGCGCCAAGCCGATCTTCGTCGAGGGCGTGGCGGGGATCGAGGGCGAAGGGGCGGGCGGCTATGCGGGCGAAACGAGCGAGGAATATCGCGCGGCGCAAGCCGAACTGGTCGCCGGGCATATCGCCAAGCAGGACATCGTCATCACCACCGCCCTGATCCCCGGCCGCCCCGCCCCGCGCCTGGTGACCGATGCGCAGGTCGCGACGATGCGGCCGGGCAGCGTCATCGTCGATCTGGCGGTGGAAGCAGGCGGCAATGTCGAGGGCGCAGCTCTGGGCGAAGTGGTCCAGCGGCACGGCGTGACGATCATCGGCCATCGCAACATGCCCAGTCGGCTGGCTGCCGACGCCTCCGCACTATTCGCGCGCAACTTGCACAATTTCCTGGCGGCCTTTTGGGACAAGGATGCGGGGCGGCCGGTGCTGGACGCCGAGATCGGCGACGCGATCCGGCTGACGAAGGGCGGGCAGGTGGTGAACCCGAGGCTGCAGTCGTGACCCTAAATCCTCCCCTTGTAGGGGAGGTGGCGCGCGCAGCGCGTCGGAGGGGTGTTCCCCTCTCGATGGCGCGACACCCCTCCGTCAGGCCTTCGGCCTGCCACCTCCCCTTGCAGGGGAGGAATTGAAATGTTGCAGGGCGACGAAACGATCGGCGGTCGGGCGCGAGGTTTGCGCCAGGCGATGTCGGCACCGGAAATTACACTATGGCAGGTGCTACGCCATCGACCAGGCGGCTTCAAATTCCGGCGCCAGCATCCGTCAGGGCCGTATATCGCCGACTTCTACTGCCATGAGGCGCGCCTAATCGTGGAAGTCGATAGCGAAGCGCACAGTCTCGGCGATCGACCAGAGCGCGACAAGGCGAGGGATCGCTGGTTTGCACATCGCGGCCTGACCACGCTTCGCATCGTTGCAACCGATATCCAAAAAAACATCGAGGGCGTAACAGGTTATATCCTCGCGACCGCCGCCAGTCGTCACCTCGGGGAGGATTAAACATGGACTTCATCTCAATCCTGTCGATCTTCGTGCTGGCGTGTTTCGTCGGCTATTATGTCGTCTGGTCGGTGACGCCTGCGCTGCATACGCCGTTGATGGCGGTGACCAACGCCATCTCCTCGGTCATCATCGTCGGTGCGCTGATCGCGGCGGCGGCGTCTTCGGGGGCGACCGGGTCGGGTGTGGCCAAGTGGCTGGGGCTGGGCGCCGTGGTGCTGGCCAGTGTCAACATCTTCGGCGGCTTTGCGGTGACGCAGCGGATGCTCGCCATGTACCGCAAGAAGGAGAAGCGCTCGTGATCGCACCCGTGCCGCCCGCGCCGCTCGCCCCCGCGGTGGAAGCCGTCGCCGCCAATCCCTGGGTGTCGCTCGCCTATCTGGTGGCGGGGGTGTGCTTCATCCTGGCGCTACGCGGGCTGTCCAGTCCGACGACCAGCCAGCGGGGCAACCGCTTCGGCATGATCGGCATGGGCGTCGCGGTCGTGACGACGCTGGTGACGCATGTGCCGGTTGCCGGTGGGTTGTCGGATCGGGCCGACCTTTATGGCGAGACATGGAACTACGATTATTTCGCCATCCTCGAAATCCTCGCCGCCATCGGCCTGGGCGCGGCTGTAGGCATCACCACCGCCCGTCGCATCGCGATGACCGCGATGCCGCAACTGGTCGCCGCCTTCCACTCACTGGTCGGTCTTGCCGCCGTCGCGGTCGCCTGTGCCGCCTTCCTGAACCCGGTCGCCTTCGACATCGCCGACATGGTGGTGCCGATGATCGGACAGCCCTTTGCCAGCATCCATGTCGTCAGCCGCGTGGAAATGGCGCTGGGCGTGGCGATCGGCGCGATCACCTTTTCCGGCTCGGTCATCGCCTTCCTGAAGCTGAACGGCAATATGGGGGGCAAGCCGATCCTGCTGCCCGGCCGTCATGCGCTGAACGCCGGGCTGCTGGGCGCGATCGTCATTCTGGTGGCGATGTTCACGCGGGACCAGTCGCCGTGGATCTTCTGGACGATCACCCTATTGTCCTTCGTCATCGGCTTCCTGCTGATCGTGCCCATCGGCGGCGCGGACATGCCGGTCGTGGTGTCGATGCTGAACAGCTATTCGGGCTGGGCCGCCGCCGCCATGGGTTTCACGCTGCACAATATAGCGATGATCGTGACCGGCGCGCTGGTCGGCAGCTCGGGCGCGATCCTGTCCTATATCATGTGCCGGGCGATGAACCGCAGCTTCGTCAGCGTGATCGCGGGCGGCTTCGGCGCGAGCGACGCTGGCGGAGCAAATGGCGGTGCGGCCATCGACCGCCCGTGGAAGCGCGGCAGCGCCGAGGACGCGGCCTTCCTGATGTCCCAGGCCGAACAGGTCGTGATCGTCCCCGGCTATGGCATGGCGGTGGCGCAGGCGCAGCATGTCCTGCGCGAGATGGGCGATCTGCTGAAAAAGGAAGGCGTGCGCGTCAAATATGCCATCCACCCGGTCGCGGGGCGGATGCCCGGCCATATGAACGTCCTGCTGGCCGAGGCGAACGTGCCCTATGACGAGGTGTTCGAGCTGGAGGACATCAACGCCGAATTCGCACAGACCGATGTTGCCTTCGTCATCGGCGCAAACGACGTGACCAATCCGGCGGCCAAGACCGACCGTAGCTCGCCCATCTACGGTATGCCGGTGCTCGACGTGGAAAAGGCCAAGACGGTGCTGTTCATCAAGCGGTCGATGGGCGGCGTCGGCTATGCGGGTGTCGATAACGAGCTATTTTATCGCGACAACACCATGATGCTGCTGGCGGACGCCAAGAAGATGGTCGAAGAAATCGTCAAGGCGCTCGGCTGAGCGTCCGATTCGGAACCGACGTCGACTCCCGGACGTCGGTCGGGTCGCATCGGCGAACGGCGTGAAGGGGCGGGGGCCTCGCACGCCGCTATACCGTTGCGGTGACGATAAGGGCCTGTATGGCGGGCCGCGGGGGACGGCATGGACGAACAGGATCTGTATGGCGGCGGCTTTCCGGTCGTGGTGATCGGCGCGGCGGCGCTGGCCATGGCGGCGGGCGATGCCGTGCGGCAGGCCGGGGGGCGGGTGCTGCGGGCGATCGACTGGGCGGCGGTGGCCGAGCAGATCGGTCAGCCGGCGGGGCGGCCCGTGCTGATGATCGACACGCATGGTGCGGACGCCGGGGCGATGGAGATCGCGCTCGCCCGGATCGACGCGGTGGCGACCGCGCTCGACTGGCCCATCGTGGTCAGCATGGCGGCGGCGGATATCGACCTGATCGCCGCGATGCTGCTCGGCCCGCGCGTGGCGATGCTGTGCGACGCCAGCCAGCTGGAACTCGTCGCCGCGCTGGCGGTCGCGGGGGCGAGCAACGGCGGCGCGGGGATGCTGCACGGCCATCTTCGCGAAGGGGAATCCGAGCGGCTGCGGCGGCTGAATGCCGAGGTGGCGCGGATCGCCGAGGCGCTGGCGCGGCTGTCGGTGGACGAGGAGGGGGAACGGCGCGGCGGCGTCGGCGACCGGCACCAGAGCTTTCATGCCGCCCCGGCTCGCGCGCAGGCCGGCGATGCCGAACTGGTCCGCCGGATGATCCGCGCGCGGCGCTTGCGTGACGGCTTCTTCGGGGGCGGCCTGTTCGAGGAGCCCGGCTGGGACATGCTGCTCGACCTTTATGCCGCGCATCTGGAAGGCAGTCGCGTCTCGGTGTCGAGCCTGTGTATCGCCGCGGCGGTGGCGCCGACCACCGCGCTGCGCTGGATCGGCAAGATGAGCGAGGCGGGTCTGTTCGCGCGCCAACCAGACCCCGCCGATCGCCGCCGCGCCTTCATGGTGCTGACCGAGCCGGCGCTGGAGGGGATGCGGGGTTATCTGGCGGCGTTGCGGCGGCTGGGGGCGTTTTAGTCTATCCCGCCAGTGCCCAGCGGATCGCGCCGCCCAGCCCGCGTGTCCCTGCACGGATGGCGGGCCGCACCGCGCCATAGCCGTCCAGCCCGTGGAGCCGCGCCGCCCATTCCGGCAGCAGGGCGATCCCCGCCTGGGTCAGCCAGGCGCTGACCGGGGCAAGCGCCGGGCTGGGCGCGGGCTGTTGGAGCAGGGTGCGCGCCACCGCCCGGGTGCGCGCATCGACGCGCAGTTCGGAGCGGATCGCTTCCAGAAAGCGTGCCAGCTGGCGCCGATCCTCCGGCACCTCCTCCGCCCCCAGACGGCGCGCGATCATGGCCATCTCGGCGATATAGCGGTCGGCCTGGGCATCGGAGAAATCGGGATCGCGATAGGTCCGATGCGCGCGCAGGAAGCTGTCGACCTCGGCGGCGTGCACGAAGGTCAGCAGATGCGGGTCATTTGCCGAATAGGGCGTGCCGTCGGGTAGGGTGCCGCTAACCCGGTCGTGCACCGAACGGACGCGCGCGATCATCTGCTCGGCGGCATGGGTCGCGCCATAGGTCGTGACCGAGATGAACCCGGCCGTCCGTCGCAGCCGCCCGGCCATGTCGCGGCGGAAATCGCTATGGTCCCACACGCCCGCCAGTGCGGCGGGGTGGAGCATCTGGACCAGCAGCGAGGCGATGCCGCCCGCCATCATCGCGGTGAAGTCGCCATGCACCGCCCAGGTCGCCGAATCCGGGCCGAACAGCCCGTCATCTCCCGGCGGCCGGGTCAGGTCGAGTTCGCGGCTGCCGACGACATCGCGTATCTGGTCGGCGATCTGGCGTCGGACGGGGAGCATGGACGGTCAACGCGCCGGGCGGCGGGGTGTTGCGTGGGGCTGGACGGTTTCGGCCTCCCTCCGTTCGCACTGAGCGAAGTCGAAGTGCACGTCCGGCGCTTGCGGCGAGGTTCGTCCCGTGGCCTTCGACTTCGCTCAGGCCGAACGGCGGTGGGGGGGAAGCTCCACGCGCACCGTCCGTACCGTGCGAAGTCGAAGGCCCCGCCCGCCCCTCACCCCCGCTTGGCGGCCTCCCAGGCGGCGATCTCGTCGGGGAAACGCTGCTCGACCACCAGGTCGCTCGCCGTTTCCGTCGCCAGGTCTACCGTCACCGAACCCGCCCATTCATAGGTCGCATTGCCCGACAGCGTGACCATGCCGTCCTCGCCCGCAAAGGCGCGGACCAGGCCGCCGCGATTGAACACCACCGTCGGCACGTCCCACGCGATCCGCCCGGTCAGGCACGCCGCATAGGTCGACGCCGCCATCGCGCTGCCGCAGCTGTCGGTCAGGCCCACCCCGCGCTCGAAGGTGCGGACGAACAGCGACGTGCCCCGCACCTCGACAAAGGACACATTGGCGCGGTTGGGCAGCCAGTCGGGTGCGGCCTCGCATAACTCGCCGAGGTGGACCAGCGCGTCCTCGTCCACCGTGTCGACGAAATGGACGAGGTGCGGATTGGGCATGGTGACGGCGGTGAAGCGCCGCTCGGGATCGAGCATGGGCAGCACCGCCTCGACCAGTCGGTCGGGCGCGCCGTGGATCGGCCAGGCGGCGGTGGAGAGGCCGGCGGGCCCGGCGGTCTCGCGAACCGTATAGACGCCGGGCGCCAGATCGGCGTCACGGACGGCATCGGCGTGCGAGGTCTTCAGCCGCACCGTCGCCGTGTCGATTTCCAGCGCCTCGAACCCCGCCCGCGCGACGCAGCGCACGCCGTTGAGGCAGGTCTCCGCCTCGCTGCCGTCGCTGTTGCGCATCACCATGCCGAAGGCCGCGCGTTCGTCGCCCGGCACCAGCAGCAACAGGCCGTCGCCGCCGACCGGTCCGGCCCGGTCGGCGAGCGCGCGCGCGACGCCCGCCCATTCCGCCTCGCCCAGCGACAGGTCGCGTGCGTCGATCATCGGGAAGTCGTTGCCCGAACCATGGCATTTGACGATTCCGAACCGCATGGCGATAACTCCGGCAGAAGATGGGCTTGGCGCTTAGCCCAGCGAGACCCGGTTCGCCAGCGGTCGAACGATCGCGGGACGGGCACGGAATGGGAAGAGGACGAGGGCGATGATCACCGCGATCCGCGAGGTACGCCGCGCCAAGGGCATGACCCTGGAGGATGTCGCGCGCGCATGCTCGCCGCCGACCACGCCGCAGACGATCGGGCGGCTGGAGATGGGGACGCGTACCGTTTCGCTGCCCTGGCTGAACCGGATCGCCGCCGCGCTGGGCTGCACCACCGCCGATCTGGTGACGCTGCCGGTGCGCGAGACGCTGCCGGTGGCGGCCCTGCTGGGCCCGCGCGGGGCGGTGGCGCCGCGCAGTGCGCGGGCGGTGTCGCCGCCCTGTGCGACGCCGGGGATGCTGGCGGTGACGGTGACGGGCGCGGTCGGTGATTACCGGGCGGGCGATGAGCTCTGGTGCGAACCGATCGCCCCCGATAGGTTCGCCGGTGCCATGAATCGTGACATCCTCGTGCCGCAGCCCGCTGGCGGTTATCTCTTCGCCCGGCTGGCGGGCGTGACGCCCGGCGCGCTGCATGTGTTGCCGCTGGAGCCTGGGGCGGCCGGGATGGCGGTTCCGGCCCCGGCGTGGATCGCGCGGGTCGCGCGGCTGGTACGCACGCTGTGATCCGCGCGATCCTGCCGCTGGCGCTCGCCTTCGCGCTGCCCGCCGCCGCGCAACAGGCCGTGCCCGCGACGCCTGCGCCGCCGCCGGTGCAGAAGCCGGACCTCGTCCGCGCCTATCCGCACGACACCACCGCCTTTACCGAAGGGCTGCTGATCGCGGACGGCGCGATGTACGAAAGCACCGGGCGCGAGGGGCAGAGCCTTATCCGTCAGGTCGATCTGGCGACCGGCAAGACGCTGCGCCATGCGACCGTGCCCGACGGCTTGTTCGGCGAAGGGATCGTCGCCTGGGGCAAGGAACTGCGCAGCGTGACCTGGCATGGCGGTCGCGGCTTTCGCTGGAGCCGACCGGCGCTGAAGCGCACCGGCGAATGGCGCTATGAGGGCGAGGGCTGGGCGATGACCGACAATGGGCGGCAGATCATCCTGTCCGACGGCACGCCGCGCCTGCGCTTCCTGGACCCGGTGACGATGAAGGTCGCGCGGACATTGGACGTCACGGTCGAGGGGCGGCCGCTCAAGAACCTGAACGAGCTGGAATATATTGACGGGCAGATCTGGGCCAATGTCTGGATGACGCCCTATATCGTGCGGATCGACCCCGGCACGGGCGTGGTCGCGGGTGTGGTCGACCTGAGCGACCTGGTCGCGCGGGTCGGGATGACCGACCGCGATTCGGTGCCCAACGGGATCGCCTTCGACCGGGTGAAGCACCGTATCTATGTCACCGGCAAGAACTGGCCCGAGCTCTTCGAAATCCGCCTGCCGCGCTGAACCTAGGGCCGATCGACATTCATGACGCATCGTCCTTCCCTCTCCCCTCTGCGAGGGGCGAGGGAAGAATGGGCATGGCCGAATGTCGATCCGGCCTAATCGGTATCGCCTGGATCGTGGAACAGCGCGAGGCTGAGCGCGGCGGCGATCGCGGCGGGGCGGAGTGCAGGGTCGCGTGACAGGAGCAGGCGGCGGCTGCGTAGGCCGTTGGTCTCGACGACCGCCACGATCCGCCCGTCCGGCGTGGTCAGGCGATAGCCCATCGGGCTTTCGGTCTGGCCGCCGACATCTTCCATGCCATGTTCGGAGCGCAGCAGCAGCGCGTGCCCGGCAAAGCGGATCATGCCCTGGCGTGGCTCGGCCAGTCCGTTGCGCGGCGGCATGGCGGCGAGCTGCAGCACGCCTGCGTCGCGCCCGTCCTGCCGATAGACGCATTGCAAGCGGAGCGGACGCCCCGCCGCCGCGATGTCGAAGGCGAACAGCCGGTTGCGCGTCTCGGTCCGGCCATAGCGGCATCGCGCCTCCAGGCGACCGGGCATCACTCCGCCGTCCAGATCGAAGGCGTAAACGCCGAAGCGCGCCACCTGGCCGACCCGCACCTGATCGGCCGGCAGGCCGAACCCGTCGGGTCCCCAGCCGATCGCGTCGCTGCCCGTCCGCCATTCGACCGTGCCCGATGCGGGTCCCAGCCGGAAACCGCCCTTGTCGGACAGCGGCAGGCCGGTGAGGGGCAGCGCTTCGAACCCCGAGGATGCCGCCAGCGCGTCAAAGCCCTGCATCCGGCCCATGGTGCAGCCGCCCATGGCGACCGCCGCAATCAGGACCGTCCATCCGTGCCATCCCGCCAATGTCATCCTCCCCCATGCCGAATGTCGTCGGCCCTCAGCGTCGGATACCATGGCTGACTCGCGCGTTAACGTAGTAGCATAGTATAAAAGTAACATGGATTATGAATTGCAACCTCGTCATGATCCGGTCATGACGTAGGTTCCGGCCCCGGGTGCACCCCGGGAATCGGGAGGATAGAGGAGCGTCGTTACTTGCCGACCAGTACCCGTTTTGTCGTCTCGATGCACATGCTGGCTCTGATGGCCGAGCATGGCGAGGCGCCACTCCGCTCCGAAGATATCGCGGTCAGCGTCAATTCCAACGCGGCGGTCGTCCGCGCCCTGTTGTTACGGCTGGCGGCGGCGGGGCTGACCCGTTCGCAGCTGGGCAATCGCGGCGGCGCGATGCTGGCCAAGCCGTCGTCCGACATCCGGCTGGTCGATGTCTATCACGCGGTCGAAGACCGCAATTTCTTTGCCTTCCACCGCCAGCCGCCCGAGGGCGAAGGGCTGATCGACCGGCACATCACCGCCAGCCTGGAATCGATACTGACCCCGGTGCGCGAGGCGTTGGAGGACAAGCTCGCCGGGCTGACGCTGGACGATGTGCTGGACGACATCCATGCCCGCGCCGGAGGGGGTACGGACGGATCAGACCAGATTCAGATCGGCCGGGCGCGTTTCGGGGAAGAGCGTTCCCAGGCGGTCGGCTGACAGCCCGAACTGGCGCGACACCAGCCCGCCGATCAGCGCGCGATAGTCGGTCAGCACGGGCAGGTCGCGATTCTGGTTGAGCGTGGCGGCCGACAGCGCGACCTGTTCGCCCGCCATGCGCCCGCCCGACACGCCGCCGCCCATCACCCAATAGATGCTACCATGGCCGTGATCGGTGCCCCGGTCGCCATTTTCGCGGAAGGTCCGGCCGAATTCCGACACCACGACGACGGTGGTGGTGCGCCAAGCCTCCGGCCCGATCGCCTGGGCGAAGCTGGCTAGCCCGCGGCCCAGATCGCCCATCCGGTCGGCCAGATAGCCGGTCGCGCCACCCTGGTTCACATGGGTGTCCCAGCCGCCGACATCGACGAAGGCCAGGTTGAACCGGTCGCGCATCAGCGTGCCGATACGCTGCGCCGATAGCGCGAAGCCCTTGGCGGAGACGGCACCGCGACTGGCGGCCTTCATCTCCTGGTCCAGCGTCTTGTAGACGGCGTCGCGGACCGTGAAGCCCTCGCTGACCGAGCGGGCCAGGTCGGGATGGCCGCTATACATGCTCCGGATCAGCGCGGCCTGGCGCTGGTCGATCGGCTTGCCGACATTGGCGAGCGCCAGATTGGGGATCGGGTCGTCTCCGCCTCGGAAGCATAGCGGCAGCTGGTCGGTAAAGGCGATCGGCCGCTCGCCCGTGCCCAATATGTCGGCAAGCCGCGCCATGAAGCCCGAGCCATAGTCGCGGTGGCCGCCGACCGGCTGGCCCAGCTCGATCGTGTCCTGCGTCTCGAAATGGCTGCGGCTCATATCGTCGGTGCCCGCGAACGGCACGAAGGCGATCTGCTTCGCCTGCCATAGCGGGAGGATCGAGTCCTTCAGCGCCGGATGCAGCGCCCAGTCGGCATCGAGCGGCAGCGGCGCGTTGGGATCGGCCGGATTGGGCTTGGGCAGCGCGATATTGGGACGCGACTGGCGGTAGAAGTCGCTGCCCGCAGGCACGACGATGTTCACCGCGTCATAGGCGCCGCGCAGGAACACGACCAGCAACCGGCTGCCCGCTTGCGGCGCGGCAAAGGCGCGGCCCGCCATCACCATGGGGGTGAGGGCGGCGGCACCCTTCAACAGGTCGCGGCGATGGAAATGGGGGATCATCATGACATCCTCCTATCGGTGCATGAATTCGGGCGAGGAGAAATAGAGCGCGTTCCACTCCGCCGGGGACCGTGCCTGGCCGAGCGCGGCGAGTGTCGGCTTGCCCAGCGACGGCATCCGCGCGGCGATCAGGGCCGAGTCCTTCAGGACGGGGGGCGGGGAGGGCG
>Ga0209816_1000054_pt1 | contig 89140 bp, 96 predicted proteins | sample CoawatmetaG01DNA_FD_187509 | JGI IMG/M metagenome (GOLD analysis project Ga0209816, IMG submission 187509) | Marine microbial communities from the West Antarctic Peninsula - Coastal water metaG017-DNA (SPAdes) (version 2) | ecosystem: Environmental > Aquatic > Marine > Coastal ...
CTATCAGAATGCTGTGGAGCGCTATCCAATCTATGTAGAACATTTGTCCACAATTTTTATGGACAAATTGATCAATGTTCTCCTTTTGATTCCGTTTTGATTCTATTTTGAATCAAAAATACAACCTAAAAGAGTGTATTGATGATTAGTTAGATCTTAGTATTTTCTTAGCAATAGTCTCTGCAATCAACATTACAGGTGCATTAGTATTTCCAGAAGGAATGCTCGGCATAGCAGAAGCATCAATTACTCGTAATTTAGATACTCCCCTCAACCTACATTCTGAATCAAGAACAGTCATAGGATCTTCCGCAACTCCTTGACCATCTACTTTGCCCATAGCACAAGTTCCTATGGGATGAAAAATAGTAGTTCCCAAATTCTTTGCTTCATTTTCTAAATCTTTATCTGTTTTTACACTTGTTCCAGGCAATATTTCTTCTGGTTGAAAAGATTCTAAAGCCTTACTGCTCATAATATTACGAGTTATTTTCATTCCTGCTACTGCTATATCCAAATCTTCTTTGGTAGATAAATAATTGCATAAAATTTTTGGGTACTCCAATGGATCGGAACTAGCCGCACGTATCCAACCTCTAGAAGTAGGTCTAAGATTAAGCACACTTGGTGTGATAGCATCAAAAGTATGAAGAGGTTCTCCAAATTTATCAAGAGATAAAGGCTGTACGTGCCATTCTAAATTAGCACTTTTCTGACTTGGATCACTTTTAGAAAAGGCTCCTAAGGTGGAAGGTGGCATGGTCATAGGGCCCTTTCTAAATAAAGCATATTGAATTCCCATCATCATTCTCGTAAATAGATTATGATATAAAGTGTTTACTGTTTTGCAATTTGCAACTTTGTAAACAGTTCTAATTTGCAAATGATCTTGTAAATTTTCTCCTACTCCTGATAAATCATGTATAGAGCTTATCCCGATACTATTTAATAAAGAAGCTGGTCCTACTCCTGAGACTTGCAACAAGTGTGGAGAGCTTACTGCACCTGCAGATAAAATAACTTGATCTGATGCTGTGACTGTTTGTTTTTCTCCTTTATGTAAAATTTCCAGTCCATAAGTTTCCAATTTAGAATTAGCCCAAGCACGTTCTGAATACTTAGATTGATTTTTTGTTTCATTGGTAATGGGTTTGGTTAATATTTTTAATACTTGAGTATTAATCATAATGGTTAAGTTTTTTCTGTGCTTAATAGGCTTTAAAAAAGCATCTGCCATAGACCAGCGAATTCCTTTTTTTTGAGTTTGGTGAAAATAAGCACAACCTTCATTGTCTCCTCTGTTGAATTCTTCAATACTAGGAATACCTTGTTCGCTTGCAGCTTTTCTCCAAGAATCTAAAATAGGCCATTGCACCCTAGGTTCTTCCACACGCATTTCTCCTTTGCTGCCATGCCATTCATTCTCACCTGCAAAATAATTTTCAATCGATTTAAAAGTAGATAAGGAATTGTTCCAATCCCAAATAGTATCTCCTGTAAGCTTGCTCCATTGCTGATAATCACTTTCTTGACCACGCATATAAATCATAGCGTTGATAGAGGAAGATCCTCCTATCACTTTGCCTCTGGCATAATGAATAGATCTTCCATTCAATCCAGGGTCAGGCTCAGTCTTAAAACACCAGTCAGTTCTAGGATTATTAATAGTAAATAAGTATCCCACAGGGATTTTAATCCAAATCCAGTCATCTTGCCCGCCCGCTTCTATTAAAAGAACTTTATGATTGGAATCTGCTGATAGTCTATTAGCAAGCAAACAACCAGCGCTACCAGCCCCTACAATGATAGTGTCATAGTTGAATTTATTACTCTGCATGCGTAAATTATATAAGCTTTATTGATTATTTACACTCAATATGGTGACACTATGCATATTATGCATTGATTCTATAGGAGATAAGTGTTCGAATATAGCAATTCTGGAAAAGCATGAAAAAAAAGAAGAATAAGAAAATTAAAAAGAAGAGTGTCAAAAATCCGAAAAGCAAGGTTGTAAAAAAAGTATCTAAAACTAAAAAGAAATCTAAGCCTATAGTTAAAAAAAAACCCAAGAAAAAATCACCTAAAACTTTAGTTAAGCAAAAAAGGAAACCTACTTCCAAGTCTAATAAAAAAATAACAAAGAAAAAAACTACCGAAGCAGTTAATAGGAAACCTACAACTGCTCAATTAATAAAAGGCTATTCAATTTTTAATGATATAGAAAAAGAAAGACAGGATGCAGAAATTGCAGAAATAAAGAAAGATTTAGAAGAAAAAATAGATGAAATTAAAGAAGAAGATACTACCTCTGAAGAAGCGCCTATAAATATCACTGAGAATGCTCCTTTGAGCACAGAATTTTTACAAGAAACTCCTGGATTAAAACAGGAGGAAGAGGATGAGTTAAGATTACAAGAAGAGCAAGAGCAAAAAAAAGAAGTAGAAAAAGAAAATAAAAATAAGATTTAGTAAGTTATTTTTGCAAACCTAAATTGGGGCATATGTTAATTGTATATAATCTTATTTTAAGGTTTGTTACCTAAAATATGATATTTCCAAAAATTAAGAAGTGTCCCTGTTGTAACAAAATCAGTTTTATTAAGACTAATGGTATTGCTTATGAAAATACCTTTGAGAGTTTACAAAATTGTATAATCAAAAAAATATTCGACTGCATTCAATGCGGTCAGAATATTGCTTTATTTGTAAATACAGAAACAGGATCTGAAAAATTATTGTGGACAGAATACTTAAGAGCCATGGATGTTTTTTATTTAGAATTAAATCAATTAAAAAATAAAAAAAATAAAATATTAGAAAATTATGAGACTAGCCATCCTATGGCAAAAGGCATTCTGAAAAGAATAGAGATTCTAGAAGAGACGATTTCTGAAAAACAGTCTAAACTCAGAATTAAGTTAAGGTTAATAGGTGGTCAGACAAATGAAGTTTGTGATGATTTGATTAATACTCACAGTTTTTTTTAAAGATCCTTTAAAAAAATATCAAAACCAAGTGCGTGTCCCAATGGTAGATCCAAAAAAGTGAGTTTTAGATTGCGCAAGTCCTATTATTACAATTCCAACCATCATGACAAAAATGTGCCCACACAAAATGACAATTCTTATTTAGGAATTGTGTTCCAGGCCAAATTACATAAAGATTTATTTTTTGACTATGATTATAGAAAAGAAAATAGCAATGGTGTAAAAATTGTTACAACTGGGTACGTATATGGCGATAAGGTAACAGAGGTCAAACTCACAAAAAAAATCTTTTTTTCTTAAGTTTTTTTCCTGTTCATCTTAAAATTGCTCAGGCTGATGGAGACAATTTTAGATGCAGTCGTGTAATTAAGACAACTTTAGATGTAAATAAAAAAATAGATCTTGCTATCAAGTATGTTGATAATAGCAGTAAGGGTTTTTTTAGAACAATGTACACAAAATAGAAATTATCTTATAGCTAAATTTGGGTATAAGTTTTAGTTTTAAAAGGTCTTGTTATTTAATTATTTTAATTCCTTCTTTGCTAAAGAAGACATCGAGGATCTTTTCTGTGATTTGCTTAGCGTTTAAGCCTGCAACATCATACATCTTTTCTGGCGTGTCTTGATCAATAAAGATATCTGGCAACATCATAGATCTAAATTTTAATCCTTTATCAAAAATTCCTTTTTCTGCTAATAAATTTGCTACATGCGATCCAAATCCACCAATCGATCCTTCTTCTATGGTGATCATCATATCGTGCTCTCTTGCGCATCGAATGATCAACTCTTCATCAAGGGGTTTTGCAAATCTAGCATCTACGATAGTAGCGCTAATTCCTTTATTTTTTAATTCTTTAGCCGCAATTTTACATTCTTCTAATCTAGTTCCCAAACTCAAAATACAAACGTTACTTCCTTCTTGAATAATTCTTCCTTTTCCAATTTCTAATTTTTTATCTATGGATGGAAGCTCTACTCCTATTCCATTCCCTCTTGGATACCTAAAAGCACAAGGTCTATCGTTAATATCAATAGAGGTATTAATCATTCGAACCAGTTCCGCCTCATCGCTGGCAGCCATGACTACAAAATTAGGAAGAGTTGCAAGATATGTAATATCAAAAGATCCTGCATGAGTAGGACCATCCGCTCCCACTAAACCTGCTCTATCAATAGCAAATCGAACAGGCAAACTTTGAATGGCCACATCATGCACTACTTGGTCGTAGGCACGTTGTAAAAAAGTGGAATAGATAGCAGCGTAAGGCTTGTATCCTTCTGTTGCTAGTCCTGCAGCAAAAGTTACTGCATGCTGTTCTGCAATTCCTACATCAAAAGTTCTTTTAGGAAACTGTTTTTGAAAAATATTAATTCCAGTTCCAGAAGGCATAGCTCCTGTCACTGCCACAATTTTATTATCTTGCTGAGCATGTGCAGCTAAAGTTTCTCCAAATACATTAGTATAAGAAGGTTTGTTCGAGGAGTTTTTTGATTGCTCTCCCGTTGCTACATTAAATTTAGTAACTCCATGATATTTGTCTTTGGAATCTTCTGCAGGCTGATATCCTTTTCCTTTTTGAGTAATAGCATGGATTAAAAAGGGTCCTTCATGAGTGGAGTTTTTGACATTCTCTAACACTGGTAATAACTGATCAAATTTATGCCCATCGACTGATCCTACATAGAAGAAACCCATCTCTTCAAATAAAGTTCCTCCTACTGCCATCCCTCTTAGATATTCTTCAGCTTGTCCTATTCTTTGTTTTAATTTCCCAGGAAATTTGTCTGATATTTTTTTAAAGAAATTTCTGAAACCTATATATTTTTTTCCCGATAACAATTTTGCAAGATAAGAGCTCATGGCACCAACGGGTGGTGCAATCGACATGTCATTATCATTTAATATCACAATTAATCTAGAATCCATTGCTCCAGCATTATTCATGGCTTCATAAGCCATCCCAGCACTCATTGCGCCATCTCCAATCACACTAATGATGTTATTATTTTTACCCTCCAAGTCTCTTGCAACTGCCATCCCCAACCCTGCAGAAATAGAAGTGGAGCTGTGTGCTGTGCCGAAAGGATCATATTGGCTTTCTGCTCTTTTCGTAAAACCAGATAATCCCCCACCTTGTCTTAAGGTTCTAATTTTATTTCTTCTTCCTGTTAAAATTTTATGTGGGTATGCTTGGTGTCCAACATCCCAAATTAATCTGTCATCAGGCGTATTGAATAGATAGTGAATAGCAATTGTTAATTCGACCACTCCTAGGCCCGCTCCCAAATGTCCGCCTGTAAAAGAAACTGCATCAACTAATTCCTCTCGTAATTCCGAAGCTAATTGCGGAAGTTGTTTTTTTTCTAACTTTCTCAAATCGGATGGGTAATGAATAGTATCTAATAGAGGTGTATTTGGCATTAATGATCTCTTTTTAAAATAAACTCCGCTGAAGATAACAGCCTATCTGCCTTCGATCCATATTTTTCTAATGATTTTTTTATTTTATTTAATAGCTGATTAGCCATAACATTCGTTTTCTCCATACCAAAAGTAGCTATTAAGGTAGCTTTGCCTTTTTTATCATCTTGCTTAGATGGTTTTCCTAATTTATCTTGGTCTCCATACACATCTAATAAATCATCTGCGATTTGAAATAGCAGCCCAATGTCTAATCCTATTTTTTTTAACTCTTCTCTATCTTCTTTTTTCTTTGCTACGATGGCTGCAGCTTCTGTGCAAAAACCCATCAACTCTCCTGTTTTTTTATTTTGCATATCAATAATAGTTTGTTCATTCTGAGCTTTTCCCTCAAAAGATAAATCTAAAAATTGTCCTCCTGCTATTCCTAAATGACCAGAACAAGAAGCTAATGCAAAAACCAAATCACTCTTTACTTCTTTGTCTAAATTTAAATGATCACTTGTTAGTATTTCAAAAGCAATAGTGAGCAAAGAATTCCCTGCCAAAATTGCAGTCGATTCTCCAAATTTTTTATGGGTACTTTCTTTTCCTCTTCTAAAATCATCATTATCCATAGAAGGAAGATCGTCATGAATTAAAGAATAACTATGCACACATTCAATCGCAGCGGCAACAGCAATAGCTAATTCTTCTTTTATCTCAAACAAATCGAAAGCAGCAACCGTTAGATAGGATCTAATTTTTTTACCTCCTGCAAACAACCCATAACCCATAGCATCGTACAGTTGGTTGTTTTGTTTTTGTTTAGAAAAATATGTTTTTAAATATTGATCAGTCTTATCTGCAATTATTTTAATCTCGGTGTCAAAAGTAGACATAACGACTACTCCCTCACAAAGTCTTTTTTGCTTACTTTGCCATCTTGATCTATGGAGATTTGTTCCACTTTCATGGTTGCCTCTTTAAGCTTGGCTTCACATTGTTTTTTTAATTGAATACCTCTTGTGTATTCATCAATTGATTCTTCTAATTTAGCACTTCCATCTTCTAATTTGGATACAATTTGCTCTAATTGCTCTAATGCCTGTTCAAAAGATAGCTTTTCTATGTCAGCTGGAATATTGTTTTTTTTCATCAAATGCATAATAAATATTTAACAATGAAATTCTATTCAAATATTTACCAACCGAATAAAAAAAATTTAACAAAAGCCTCAAAGCTTATAAAAGCAGGTAAAGTCATAGCGATACCCACAGAAACTGTTTATGGACTTGCAGGAAGTGCTTATAGCAAGGATGCAATTCGCAAAATCTATGCATTGAAAAAAAGACCTAAAAAAAATCCTCTGATTGTTCATTTTGCTAATTTGCAATCTATGCAAAAAGAAGCGGTAGTAAATGAACAGTCAATCCTTCTGATAGAAAAATTCTCTCCTGGTCCTATTACCTATATTCTTCCCTTGAAAAAAGGATCTAAAATTTCTTCTTTAGTGTTGAACAGGCATAAACAAATTGCCTGCAGAATTCCTAATAACAAAACATTTTTAGCGGTACTGAAACAATCTAAAGTTCCTATTGCAGCACCAAGCGCAAATTTTAGTAATCAAGTTAGCACTACTAGAGCAATCGATGTGCAAAAAGAATTTGGCAATAAATTACCTTGCATATTAGACTCAAAGAAAATTAGCATAGGTCTAGAATCCACTATCATATCTTTTGGGTCTTTTATTAAGATTGAAAGACCAGGCGCAATTACAAAAGAGATGATTTCTAAAGTAGTAAAGGGGAAAATTTTAGAAACAAAACATCTTGGAGACGTTATTGCTCCCGGTCAATTTAAAAAACATTATTCACCTGGAATACCTGTTTATCTTAATCAGAAGAAAGCAAAACCTAATGGGGCCATACTAGTATTTGGAAAACATATAATGGCAAAAAATATTTTCTTTCTTAGTAAAAAATCATCTCTACTAGAAGCTGCAAGTAACCTCTACACTTTATTACGCAAGGCAAAGGAGTCTGGCTATAAAAATATATCTGTTAGCAAAATTCCCAAAGAAGGTATTGGTAAAGCAATTAATGATCGCTTACAAAGAGCCTCTTCATGAAACAATTAGAAATAAATAATTTGCAAAAAAAATTTGATGGGTTTGAAGCGGTAAAAAAAATTACCTTTTCTATAGCTGCCAATCAAACCGTTGCTTTATTGGGTCCTAATGGATGTGGAAAAACTACTACCATCGCTATGATCCTTGGATTAATCACTCCGACCGCAGGATCAATTATTATTAACAACCAAATATTAACTAAAGATCATCATTATTTATCTCAAATGAATTTTGCCTCTCCTTATGTAGAGCTTCCAAAAAAACTAAAAGTGATCGAGAACTTAAAGGTATATGCCATGATGTATGAGATAAAAAACCCCAAAGAAAAAATTGAGCAATTAATAGAAGAACTTAATCTAGCCCCTATATTGTATAAAAAAACAGGAGAGTTGTCTTCGGGTCAAAGAAATAGAGTTTCTTTAGCAAAATCTATCATCAACGATCCTAAAATTCTTTTATTAGATGAGCCTACAGCTAGTTTGGATCCTGATACTGGTGATTTTGTTAGAACTTTCTTAGAAAACTATAAAAAGAAAAACGAAATGGCAACTTTACTTGCCTCTCACAACATGGATGAAGTGACTAGACTGAGCGATTATGTATTGATGATGAAACAGGGAACCATCATTGACGAAGGTACTGCAACCGAATTAATTGAAAAACATGGAAGAGATAATCTAGAAGAAGTTTTCTTAAAACTAGCGAGACAGCATGAGCATTAAACGCATTTTATCTTTAATGTTAAGACACCTTTATTTAATTAGAGGCTCGGTTCCTAGAATTGTTGATTTAATTTATTGGCCAACTGTTCAAATAATTTTATGGGGTTTTGTATCTAAGTTTTTTACTATGCATAGTACTTATTTTAATAACACAGCAGGTATTATTTTAAGTGCAGCTATTCTGTATGACTTTCTATTCAGATCTAGCATTAGTTACAATATGCTCTTTTTAGAGGAAATATGGAGTAGAAACTTGATCAATTTATTTGTCTCTCCTCTAAAAATAGGAGAGATAATTGTAGCTTTAACTTGCACTGCACTTATTCGAACACTTATAGGTCTAATTCCAGCAGTGATGATTGCCATTCCTCTTTTTGGAATTTCTCTTTTAAAGTTAGGCTTTCCACTTTTGTTATTATTACTAAGTCTATATTTGTTTGGAATTACTCTGGGATTACTTGTAACTTCGGGTTTAGTCAGATATGGGCCTTCTTTTGAAAATATAGCTTGGGCTAGCTTATTTTTTATTGCACCAATTGGATGTATTTATTATCCAGTAGAAATTTTACCAACTTGGTTGCAATCAGTCGCTTTAGCATTGCCTCTTGCTCATATTTTTGAAGAAGCAAGATCTATTCTTATTAATGATATTGTTGATTATTCAAATATTTATAAAGCTCTATTATTAAATTTGTTTTATTTAATTTTGGCACTCTTTACGTTTTATCAATCTTTTAAAGCTGCAAAAATAAAAGGCAGTTTAACTAATGTGGGTGAATAAATTATACTTAAAAAAAATTATCTGAAACTTCTTTTTTTTGGAGCTCTAGAAGTCATGGAAAAATCAAAAAAAGAAATTTGGGCTCTATCTACTCTATTGGTATTAGACCATTGAATCTCAATTCCACGCGTGTTGTTGTATTTTATTCTAACTGTTTGTCCAGCTCCTTGAACCCATTTTATATCGATTGGTAAAAATCCCACAACTCTATCGACTGAATTAGCTGATGTTCCATTACAAGTTGTTGAGGCTAATTTTCCATCAGACTTAGTCAAAAAAGCGGGTATGGTACCCGTAGTTCCTGAATAGTCCAAAGTCATGACACAAGTTGTATTTCCATCCCAATCTAAGGAATTAATAACGATTGTAGCTGCTGTGGCAGCCACATCTGCACAAGTAATATTTGATTTTACAAGTTCTCCATTTGTATCGGCAGTATTATACATGGGAGTGAAGCTTGATGCTTTCGTAACACAAGTAGTTGAAGCATTACCCCCTGCAATGTCGGTTGCATTAGCAGTAAAATTAAAAACAGATGTGTAACTAAAAGATGTTCCCATTTCTATCAAGGCATGAGTGTAAGTCCCGCTAGGAATATCCGAGATAGTTCCTTCAATATTATTTGCTTTTCCTTCTACCACTTTAGCAATAGCCCCTGCATCATTTGAAAAATATTCAGAACACATGCTTCTATCTAAAATAGTAGTTGTAGTAGGTGCGGTAGGTGAAGAAGTACATAAACTTATTTTATGAATTTTAATTGTTTGAGTGTCTGGTTGTGTTTCGCATTCGTCAACATCTGTTCCACTTGCAGTAGAGTCGTGAATGTCGATGGTTGCAGCTGTAGTTGCGCATGCAGCTTTTCTTGTTGCATCTACGGCTGATGCTGTAGTGCTAAGAATAGCAGTTGAAATAAAGAAAAAGAAAAAGAAAAAAACGCACTTATTGATAAATTTATATTTCATATGATTAAAATCCTATTACACTTAATGCACCACTTCTTTGTTTAACAATTAAATTCTCTCTTCTAACTTTGTCATATCGTTTATCTTCAACACTTGTTAGTTGGTAAGCTTCATCACTTACTAATTCAAACGACTTCAAATCTTTATTTTTTCCTACACTTGTAGACCAAGTGATATTAACAAATTCTTCATCTTGTTGCCCATCAGAGCTATAGCTTCTTTTTCCTATTTCAATTCCAATGCCGTAAGGTAATTCAGCTGATAGTTTTAAGTCGTCTCCTTTTAAATCATCTACGCCATCTCCTGCATCATAATAAAATTTACGAGAATATATTTTTGCCCATGGCAAATAAGGAAGGGGGGCACCAATTTCAAAATCGTGACCATCTAATACTTTTTCTTGTTTATCGCCTTTTCCTTTTTTCCAAGATGTGTGTCTAAAATATTTGTTATAATTAATTTCTCCTACGCTTGATTTTGCTTCCAAACCTAAGCTAGTTCTTCCGTGATCATAAGGAAATTCATGATCATAAAATATATTTGCTCCTAAAAGCAATTTGTTATCAAGAGTCAAAAATCGATCTCCTAAACCTAGATTAAGAGTTTTTCTTCCCTCATCAGAAAAATAAAGGCTACCTTGTGTAAAAATAGTATTAGTAATATTGTTAGGGTCAGACAAAGGAGCAACTACCAACACTCCCCCTTTTACTTTATCAGTCAAACCTGAGCTTAAAGTAAATTCTGAAGTTGGAAAATGTTCATTTAAAAATTTACCTGCGGCTGTTGTTGTTTTAGAATTGACTAATGAAGATGCTTTATTTAGCGCTTTACTTTTAATATCCGCATAACTTAAGGATGGTAACAAAATAAGAATAAGTAAAGACTTGATAATAGATTTCATGATTACAAATTTTTAAGTACTACAATTAGTATTGATTTACCATAGATCTAATCTTTTTTTTCTTACTATTATTTCAAAGATCTCTTAGCACCATCCCATTTTTTAGCTTCAGTAGTTTTAGTTGCACTATAACGAACAAGTTTTCCTATATATGCAGCATCAGTAGCAGTACTTGATGCTGACGATGCTTCAAATGATATAGTTGAAGTACCTGCGGCACCAGATGTTGCTGTTTGAAATTGGGCACCAACCAATACATCGCCAAGATCATCAGCGCCACTAGCATGACTTAGAGACTCCTTCATTAGATCTTTTTCATCTGCTGCGCTCGTTCCCCGAAAATCTGCAGCAGTGTTAAAAGTAGCCATACCATTTCCTTGTTTCAAACTATTAACCGTATGCTTGTCATAAGGATCAGCATAATCTGAAGCTGGAATTGCACCATTTACAATCGTATAGCTTACTTGTCGGTCGACAGGAATAGATGTGACTGCGCTAGCACCTGCATCCGAAAGAGTTCTTAAAGTACCTTTTGCATCACCGTTAAGAGTGACTATTGATGAAACATCACCCCACTGCACTTGTCTCTTAAAATCTATATAAATTTTTACTCGACCTTGTTGGTCTCCAGGAGTTGCACTAAAAATTGTATTAGTTCCATCTTGATTGTATCCCGCTTCTAATTCCAAATCTATAAGACCCGTATCATAAACGTATGTATCTAAAGTAGGTTCTAAGTCAGTTCGTCCTGAAAATTTATTCTTTCCTGCTTCCGTTAGATATTCTGAACCTTTGTTATCTCCTGACATGCTTGCAAGAAGTGCTCTATCTACTTTTAACCCCAGTGCTTCCGCATCTTTTTCTACTGCTGCAATTAATTGTTGTCGGTTAACTGCCGTAGCAGCAATAGTTTGAATTTGGTTGGCCACTGTAGGAGCTACTTGTGTGGAATTTGAAAAACTAAATGATGCTCCCATGGCTTGCAAAGTGTTGGTTGCCGGTGCGGGCGCTAAGACTTCTGCAGACAACGGAATATTATTTGCAAAAATAAAAAACAAACAGATGCTTAAACGTTTAACAATGATCATTTAAATACTACCGATTGAAATCCAGGACGAACGATATCTACAGTATTTACGCCATCGGATACTTGAAGATTTCCAGGAATTAAACCCAACGTGTTATCTGGTCCTGGTCCTAATAATACTATTGTGCTCTTGCCATCAGATTCTATGACCACCGCAAACTCCGTTCCCCTTGCTCCAACAGTGCCCGTGGGAACTTTGATCACTAGATTATCTGTATTTTGTTTGCTAATTTCTCCTGTAATAATTTTTACAGTTCCAATTTTAATGTTGGATACAATCTTTCCTACTTTGGATTTAGGGTCATAAACAAAATCATCTATAGTCAGCTCAGAATTTTCTCCAACCGTTATAGTCGTTTCATCCATAAGAAGAATTTGTGCATTGGACTTTGTCTTTACAATCACACTATCTCCAAAATAGATTTTAGACCCTGTAACAAGCGTTTCTTTGTTTTGGTTTTGAATTTCTCCTATACCAGCAGCAATCACTCCAATCATTTCTTTTGAAAAAGAATGTGCAGATGAAAAGATCAAAAGTGCAAAGCTAGTTATAATAATTTTAAATTTACTCATGTAATGAAAATCTTTTAATTATATTAAAACTCGTATTTTTTCGAATTGTATCATAATTTGTCATATTAGAGTAAGTGTTCGTTTTTACATATTTAAGACTATAAAAAATTCTACTCTTAGGGTCTAGTTTCTTAAAAAATGGCAACATTTGGTTAATTTTACCCGTTAATTGCACTGTAGAAATTTTATTTTTATCTATTCGATCGAGGCTTGTATTGTAAAAAGCATTTTTTTCTTCATAACTATTTTTATAAAAATTTCTAGCTAACTTAAGATTTCCAAAAGGAAGAACTCTTGTGTAACTAATATCAAGGCCTGGGCCATCGTAACTATTATAATTTTCTACTGCATTTTTGTCGGTGTAGGAAACTTTAGAACTAATTAAATTTACATCCGAAAAAGTATAGTTATATCCAATACTCCCTATATAGGTTTCGCTATTCTTTTTTTCTGGATTCTCTTCTTCATTTCTTATTACCTTATCATAAACTGTTTTAGCGTAGCTAAAACCATACGTGGCACTACCATTCTTGTCGACAATATAATTATTACTAAACCCCAATCCTCTTGTAATAGAGTCATCCGTATTATTTCTAGCGTTCGGTTTGCTATAATATGCGTAAGGCAAGATATAATGTTGCCCTATAATTTTAGAATAACTTACAGAAGCTGATCCGAGATCATTTTCTCCTGTTCCTTTTCCTTTGTTCTGAGCATTAGAAGTCATACCACCGGTAAAGCTAATAGCAGAAGTTTTGTCTATATTTTTTCCAATAGTGACAGATCCAGATCGAGCATATGTTTTGTCATACATCAGGGTGTCAGATGAAAATTTTATTTGTTTATCTGTGCCCGTATTAAGATCATGTTGTTGCATAAAACCAGTCTTTGATTTTCCGTCTATATTAGAGTGCTCGTTCTGCATGTATCCTAGGTCGGCATAGGCAAACCATTTACTTTTGGGTTTTGTTTTTTGCTGCTGGATTGTTTTTAAAATTCCTTCAATGTAAATTCTTGCCTCTTCTGTAGTATTAGAATCTTGAAGCATGGCATTGGCCATAAGTTCAATTTTTGATAGCGAATCCATCTTTAATAAAACAGATAGTAAATATAGTTTGATATCCGTATTGACTGGATACAGCATGTTTAATCGTTCTAAGGATGCAATCGTGTTTTTATATTTTCCAGCCTGATCTTGTTCTTTAGCATACTGCAAATTGAGTTTTAGATCAGATGGATTTTCTAAAATTTCTTGAAAAGTAACTTCAGATTGAGCAAAATTAGAAAGAACACATAGAAAAAGTAGGCTTAAAATAAAGTGTTTTTTGATAACATTCATTGGAATGAAGTATAAAAAACTATTAAAATTATAACAATAAAAATAATTTAGAAGTATTCGTTAAACTATATTATCTCCAATCTCTAAGTCTACCGGCTCTTCTATTTTTGGTACGAACTGTTGTTGTAAAGGCATTTGCTCCTACCTTATCTCCAAAAAATACCGCTCCTTCAGAGTCGTTTGCACTATATGAAAAATCGAGGGAGATTGCAGAGGAAGTTTTAATTCTAATGTCTAATTTAGATGTTTGTTCCGTGATAATAATCGGCGCTGCATATTTGTAGTTGACAGAAATTAGTTTTGCTGTGCTTGTACTGGTTGCAATTGTTTCTTCGTCTTCTAGAAGAAGAGATGCCATATCAATTCCAGCAATACCGGTATCGTCAGAGACGTCGCCGTAATTTTCGAACGAAACAAAGGTAGCACCTGCGTCTTTCAAATCATCTATCATCTCTGTAGCATAAGCTGCTGTGCCAGCCGTGGGACCACAAGCCATAGTTACACTAGTTGGTGTTTGTGCGGGTTTAAGCACTGCCTGTCCTAATGCATGAGCTGTTACATAAGCACTACCAGCAGCATGGGCAACATTATGTAATGTTGTTACTTTAGCTATTGACCAACAAAATGTGTTGGAATCATTCCCATCGTTTAGAACCGCACCAGATCCCCTAAATCCATTAGCCGGTAGAGTTCCAGAAAATTCTTGTGTGTGTTTAACTTTTATTTTGGTGCTCACGACAAGAGTAGCATAGGGATAGGATCCAGTTGGAATTGTAAAATCTGAGATATTCAAAGATGTTTCTGCACCTGGCTGGATTACTGTAGCGTCAGCATCTGTTTTAGTAAAATCTTCAGCTAAAACTGTGCAGCTAGTATAGTCTGGCAAAGTTCCTCCTCCTGCTGTGTAGGGGTCTTCTTTACATAAAGCAATTTTGTAAATTAAAACTTTATAAAAATCTGGTTCCTCACTGCATTGATCAGCAGGCGTATCAGCAGCATCAGTTAAGTTAAACATATTGGCTCCTATCCGCTTAACTATAATAGCCCCATTAGCATCTTTGGCACATGTATACTGTCCTGCTTTACTATCTGTTGGTGTTATAAGATTAAAGGAAAATCCTAATGTAAATAAAAAAAGAAGAGTAGTTATTTTATGTTTCATAATTAAAATCCTGAAGCGCTTAATCCAGAAGCAGAAATCTTCACTACTCGGATTTTGTTTTCACGTTTTACAGGTTCGTAAAGTTTATTTCCTACATATAGCATTTCCAAAGGATCTTTGGAATTGTAAACTTTATCTTCTCCCATGTTAATCACAAATTTAATACTTCCAAAATAACTATCATTTTCTTGATTGTCATTCATGTACCCAGCTTCAACTAGGAAGTGTCCAAATTTTGCGTTCAATCCCATTTTGTTTCCTGTCTCTTTATAATTACTGCCTGCTTCTGGGTTATCAAATTTAAAAGCATTTAAGAAAACACTAACATCGTGTTTGACAGGAAGATGATAATCAATTTGTGTATCCCAACCATCCAAAGCTCTTTCAAAGCCATCTCCACCATCACTTCTTCTTCCGCTTAAAGCATTATAATAATTTCCTCTGATATCAAAAATACTAGAGATTGCCTCTACTCCTGCTCCTGTTCGATCATGAGTATTGTTAAATTGATGATCATAAAAAATGTTTGACCCTAATAATATTTTATTTTCATTGAGTAATTTTCTAGCTCCAAAACCTATATTAATTGTCTGATCTCCATCGTGGTTATTAAAACTTGTTTGATTAAAAATGGTTCCTGAATCTATTTTTAAAATTTCGTTAACGCTCATGATGCTAAACGTAGGTTTTAACTCTTCTTGACCTTGAATACTAAAATCTAAATATTTAATACTCTCAAAATTATCTTTTGCAAAAGTTGAAATCTTGTCAGAGGCTGCAGCAGTCGCAGCATTAATTTTTGAATTAATTTTACTATTAAATGAATTTTTAATTTTATTTTTAATAGGATTAGTCTCAGCTAAAGTCGCTGAACTTAGAGAAACTGTTAATAGCAGTCCTAATAAACTTTTTATTATTAAATTTTTTTTATTCATGATTCATTTAAAATATCACACGGTAATACATAAGAAAACTTATAAAATCTAGAGAAAAAACTAATCGTTTTTTTGTATATGGTGGTTCTGTTTCTTGTATATGGTGGTCCTGTTAGGATTCGAACCTAAAACGCTTGTTTCGAAGACAAGAATGATATCCATTTCACTACAAGACCATAAAAGTGTTATATCAGGATAATGGCAGATAAAAAATACAAGTTTATTGTATCGGAAGAACAGAGCTTAAAAAGAGTAGATCATTTTATTGTAGAAGAGCTCCCTACTTTTAGCCGTACTAAAATTAGTAAATTAATTAAAGAAGGAGCACTTTTAGTAAACAATCAATCGGTAGAAGAGAGTTCTAAAAAAATTAATTTTAGAGATGAAATTGAATTAACTGTTCCCGAACCAGTTGCAACAGATCTCCAAGCTCAAGATATATCTTTGGACGTTGTGTATGAAGATGATGACTTGCTAGTGATTAACAAGCCCATAGGTATGGTAGTTCATCCTGGGGCTGGAAATCCAGATGGTACTTTGGTTAATGCGTTGCTACATCATTGCAAAGGAAATCTCTCTGGAATTAATGGAGAATTACGACCTGGCATAGTTCACAGAATAGATAAAGATACCTCTGGTTTACTAGTCGTTGCCAAAAATGATATTGCTCACAATGTGTTGGCAAAACAATTTGAAGATCATTCTATTCAACGAACCTATCTTGCATTCGTTTGGGGAATGCCCAAACCTATTCATGGAAGAATTGAAACACTAATTGGTAGAAGTAAATACAATCGTCAAAAAATGAGCGCTGATGTTGGGAGCGGCAAGGATGCAATTACCAATTATAAAACTTTAGAAGTATTTAAGGGAAAAGCTATTCCCGATATCAGCTTAATTGAGTGTAAATTAGAGACAGGAAGAACTCACCAAATTCGTGTTCACTTAGCTCACAAAGGAAATCCTATTTTAGGAGATCAAATGTATGGGAAAAAAATTAGAAAGATTAGAGATTTAGATGAAGAGCTATCCGTTCTTTTAGAAAATATAAATTTTCAGGCACTACATGCTCAATCACTAGGCTTTCTTCACCCGAAATCTGGTAAAGAACTATTTTTCACCACAGAATTGCCTAAAGATTTGTTAAACTTACAAAAAATGTTAAAAAAGCTTGGAAATTAACACCTTGTTTTTTTTAGTTTAAAAATTACATAATTATAAAGATATGAACAAAGATCTAACTAAAACAAATTTGCCAACACTTACTCCCGAGGGGAGTTTTGCAGCTTATTTGTCTAAAATAAGAAAGTTTCCCATGTTGGATGCTACAGAAGAGTACATGCTTGCAAAAAACTGGAGAGACAAAGGAGATAAAGATGCTGCTCACAAGCTAGTGACTAGTCATTTGCGATTAGTTGCAAAAATTGCAATGGGTTACCGAGGTTATGGTTTGCCGGTTAGTGAACTTGTATCGGAAGGAAATATTGGCTTGATGCAAGCGGTGAAAAAATTTGATCCTGAGAAAGGATTTAGACTTACCACTTATGCCATATGGTGGATTAAAGCTTCTATTCAAGAATACGTACTCCGATCGTGGAGTTTGGTCAAAATAGGAACCACTTCTGCTCAAAAGAAATTATTTTTTAATTTAAAAAAAATTAAAAACCAAATTTTTGCTGCAGAACAAGGAGATATGCTCCCCGAACATGTAAGTCAAATTGCAACCCAACTTGATGTAAGAGAAGATGAAGTCGTATCCATGAATCAACGTCTTGCCGGACATGAACACTCTTTGAATGCTCCTGTTGGAAATGAAGAGGGAGATGCAGAATGGCAGGACTGGGTTGTGGATGAAAATGCGGATCAAGAATTACAAATTTCTCAAAAACAAGAACTTAATCAAAGACAATCTCTATTGCAAAATGCATTGCATGTTTTGGATGAAAGAGAAAAAGAAATTTTACAAGATAGAAGGTTGGCAGATGAGCCAAAAACTCTAGAAGAGCTAAGCCAAAAACACAAAGTAAGCAGAGAACGAATTCGTCAAATTGAGAATAGAGCTTTTGAAAAAGTTCAAAAAGCTATGTTAGAAAACGTTAAACAACCAAAACAACTCTCAATTAATTAATTATAAATTAAAAGGATTTTCTACAAGAATAGTATCATCTCGTTCTGGGCTTGTTGAAATGCTAGAAATTTTAGTACCAATAAAATCTTCCAATTCACTTAAATATATTTTTGCTTCAATAGGTAGCTCATTATAATTTCTAGTGCCAATAGTGCTTTTCATCCAGCCTTTAAATATTTTGTAAATAGGTTTTACTCTTGCTTGATCTTCTGCAGCAGCGGGAAGATAGTCCAATTTTGCTCCATCCAATTCATACTCCACACACATTTTAATTTCATCGCAAGCATCCAAAACATCCAATTTAGTTAGAGCAATTCCCGTAATGCCCGAAACTTTTACCGTTTGTCTTACCAAGACCGCATCAAACCAACCGCAACGTCTTTTTCTTCCCGTCACTGTTCCAAATTCATTTCCTCGTTTTCCTAAAAGTTCTCCGGTTTCATCATTTAGCTCCGTTGGAAAAGGACCTTCTCCTACTCTCGTAGTATATGCTTTGGTAATTCCAAGAACATAATCAATAGTTTTGGGGCCACAACCTGTTCCTGTAGAAGCTGCTCCTGCAACTGTATTAGATGAAGTAACATAAGGGTAAGTACCATGATCTACATCAAGCAAAATTCCTTGAGCACCTTCAAAGAGTATTTTTTTACCTTCGCTTTTAAATTGATCCATTTTTCTCCAAACGGGTTTGGAAAATTTTAATATTTCGGGAGCAATTTTAAGAAGATCTTTTATTAAATCATCTTTTTTGAATACTTTTTTCTTCAATCCTTTTCGAATAGCATTGTGATGAGCAAGGACTACTTCTAATCGATTAGATAAATTACTTTCTGATTTTAAATCCATGACACGAATAGAGCGTCTTCCTACTTTATCTTCATAAGCAGGTCCTATGCCTCTTCGGGTCGTTCCAATTTTTCCTTTACCTGCCAAATCTTCTCTAATCTCATCCATCTCTCGGTGAAATGGCATAATCAAATTAGCAGTTTCTGCTAAAATAAGATTATCTTCAGTTACTTTGACTCCTTGTTTTTCAATTTGTTTAATTTCATCTAACAATGCCCATGGATCTACTACTACTCCATTACCAATCACAGAAATTTTATCTTGTCTTACAATTCCAGAAGGAAGCAACTTTAATTTATACACTTTTCCATCGATCACTAAAGTATGACCAGCATTGTGACCACCTTGAAATCGAACTACAACATCAGCTTGCTCTGATAGCCAATCAACAATTTTTCCCTTACCCTCATCTCCCCATTGAGAGCCAACTACTACAATATTTCTCATTTATCTAAATTTTTTATCTAATGTTATGGAAGTTAAGTGATTAACTGGACCATGACCCTTTCCATAATTAAGATTGGATTTGATGGTATTGATAACATAACTAATTCCAAGTTTGCATGCTTTGTGTAAAGGTTTTCCACAGCCTAAAAAAGTAGCAATAGCAGAAGATAATGTGCATCCTGTACCATGAGTGTTCTTAGTTTTTAATTTTTTATTTTTAAATATATGAAGTTCTTTCTGATTCACCAGAACATCTTGAACTGCTGTTCCTTTTAAATGTCCTCCTTTTAATAATACATTATTCGCTCCAAGATGAATAAGAGTATAGGCAGCAAGAATCATTTCATCTAGGTTGGTAATTTTTTTACCAATAAGTACCTCTGCTTCTGGGATGTTAGGGGTAATTAAAAAAACTTTTTTCATTAACTTATTTTTTAAAATAGAAATAGCTTGATCGTTAATTAATTTGGCTCCTCCTTTGGCTATCATCACAGGATCCAACACCACCCTCACGTCTTTAATTTTACTTAATGAAAACAATACTGCTTCAATAACTTCCTTTGAATGCAACATGCCAATTTTTATTGCATCAGGCTGTATATCTTTGGCTGTAAATAAAATCTGTTTTTTAATTTCTGCAGGAGGAACACTCACAATCGAAGATACCCCGGTGGTATTTTGAGCAGTGATTGCTGTAACAGCTGTCATCGCATAACCACCTAAGGCGGTAATAGTTTTAATATCTGCTTGGATACCCGCTCCTCCTGAAGAGTCAGATCCTGCAATCACTAAAATTTTAGTTCGTGGTTTCACTAGATAGATTTAGATACTATTTGAATTGCTTTAGCTAATAGCTTCGTGTCATGACATTCGCCCATAATTCTTATCTTGGATTCGGTTCCTGACTTTCTCACTAATAGTCTTCCTTTTGTTCCCAATAATTTTTGAGCTTTTTTAATTGCTATTTTGCATTTTTTACTTTGAATAATATTTTTATTAAAAACTTCTTTGTTTTCTAAAACTTGAGGAACGGGCTTAAATATTCTTAATAACTTGCTTGCTTTAATACCTTTTCGCATAGCAAACAAAATCTCTAAAGCAACTAACAAACCATCTCCTGTAGTAGTAAAATCTCCCAAAATAACATGGCCGGATTGCTCTCCACCTAAATTATATTTCATTTGTTGCATTTTTTCTTTTACATAACGATCGCCTACATTTGATCTTACAAATGCAATTTTTTGTTCTTTAAAATGTTGTTCTAAACCCAGGTTGCTCATTAATGTTCCGACTACTCCCCCTTTAAGAATTTTTTTATGATGCCATCTAGTTGCAATCATGCCAATGATTTGATCACCATCGATTATAGTCCCTTTTTCATCGCAAAGAATAAGACGATCTGCATCTCCATCCAATGCAATTCCAAGATGAGCTTTATTTTTTTTAACAGCTAACCGCATGGTTTGCGGATAAGTAGATCCGCATCGTTCATTAATATTAATTCCATTAGGTTGCGTTCCTATTGCAATCACTTTTGCACCCAATTCCTCTAGTATTTTAGGGGCGGCTTTATATCCAGCGCCATTTGCGCAATCGATTATAATTTTTATTCCTTTTAAATTAAAATCATTAGGAAAATTGCTTTTTAAAATTTCAATATATCTTGAGTTTCCATCCTCAAGTCTTTTAACTCTCCCCAATTCCTTCACGGGCACTAACAGTTTCGATTGCTTTGTATCAATTAGTCTTTCAATTTTTGTTTCTACCTGATCTGATAATTTTAAACCATCTGGTCCAAATAATTTTAATCCATTGTCTGAATAAGGATTGTGGGAAGCAGTAATCATTATCCCCATGTCTGCTTTCATAGATCTGGTGAGCATAGCAAGTGCATTGGTAGGTACAGGACCAAAAGTAATAACATCCATTCCAGCAGAAGTTAATCCAGAAACTAAAGCAGGCTCCAACATATAACCCGACACTCGAGTATCCTTAGCAATGATAGCTAAGTGTTTTTTTTTATCTTTAATTTTAAAGAACGATCCAGCTGCCAGTCCAAATTTATAAAAGTGTTCACCAGTAATAATCCCCTGATTAACCACACCCCTAATTCCATCGGTACCAAAATATTTTTTCATTAAATCTTATGTAATGCTGAATTGATTGATAATGCCTCTTTAATTTCGATTATATCATGGACTCTAAAAAATTGAACGCCTTGGTTCGCACCAATTATTACCGATGATATCGTTCCGCCTAACCTTGAAATACTATCACTTTTTCCCATAATTTTTCCAATAAAACTTTTTCTAGATGGTCCAAGCATTAAAGGACATCCCAAAGAATGGAAAAAAGAAATTTTACTCATTAATGTCAAATTGTGTTCAACATTTTTACCAAATCCAATTCCGGGATCTAGAATAATTTTGCTTTTTGGGAATCCTTTTTTTTCAAGCTGTTTAATTTTTGTTTCAAAGTAGTCATAAATATCTATCAGGACATTTTGATAATTTGGATTTTTTTGCATTGTCTCTGGTGTTCCTTGGGAATGATTTAAAATAATAGGTTTTTTTAATTGAGATACTAAACACAAGGAATTCAAGTCAAAGTCCAAAGCTGAGACATCATTAATAATTTTTGCACCTGCTTTTACAGCTTCTTTCATAACTTGTGATTTTCTTGTGTCTATAGAAACAGCGCATTTTTTTATTTTACTAATTTGTTTTACAGTTTGAATAACTCTTCTGCATTCTTCTTTCTCAGAAATAGTCTGGGCACCCGGTCTAGTAGATTCCCCCCCCACATCAATAATATGGGCACCTTGTGTCAGCATCATTTTTGCATGTTGAGTAGCAGACTTCGTTTTGTAAAATTTTCCTCCATCCGAAAAGCTATCTGGAGTAATATTTAACACACCCATAATCACTGGCTGATTAACATCCAAATTAAGAATATTGTTTTTTTTTTTTTTAATATTACTGAAATCTCCTAGAACTTGATCTTTGTTTTTATAATTTAACTTTGAGATTTTTGAAACATCTACTAATTGTGAATTCTTAGAATCTTTATAAATAATTTCAATTTTAGTAAATGCCATTGATTTATTTCCACAGATAGGTGCTGCAATTTTTTTTTGAATATGTTGACTAGCATCTTTTCCATACAAAAAATTAAGGGGCCTAATATAAACAGACCTCATAGAAAAATTTAGTTTTGTAATTTAGGTTTTAAGCCAATAGTTCCCAATGCACTGTCTACTGAAGATTCATCGTCTTCTTTCGAGATACCTCTGCTCGGCTGAATATTTTTGTAGATTAAATCTCTAATTTCATTTCCATTTAAAGTTTCATACACAAGCAAAGCTTTTGAAATTTTGTGAAGATCCTCTAATTTTTCGGTAAGAATTTTTTTTGCACGATTGTAACCACTGTCTACAATCTTTCTTACTTCTGCATCAATTTTTTTAGCAGTTTCTTCGGAGACATTTTGTGTTCTTGCAACTGATCTTCCTAAAAAAACTTCTTCTTCATTCTCTTGGTAAGAAATAGGTCCCATTACTTCGCTCATACCCCATCTAGTCACCATATTTTTTGCCATTTTAGTTACCATTTCAATATCAGATGAAGCTCCTGAAGTTACTTGATCGTGTCCAAAAATAAGCTCCTCTGCAATTCTTCCACCCATAGCAACTGAAATATCTGCGTACATTTTTTCTCTAGTCATAGAAAGCTGATCTCGCTCAGGCAATCTCATTACCATTCCTAATGCTCTTCCTCTTGGAATAATAGTTGCTTTGTGAATAGGATCTGATGCTTTCTCAAATAAAGCTACAATGGCATGTCCGCCTTCATGATAAGCAGTTAATTTTTTTTCATCTTCTGACATCACCATGGATCTTCGTTCTGATCCCATCATTACTTTATCTTTAGCTTCTTCTAAGTCAGATAAGGTTACAACTCTTTTGTTTTTTCGAGCAGCTAACAAAGCAGATTCATTACAAATATTAGCAAGATCTGCGCCTGAAAAACCAGGTGTTCCTCGTGCTATCGTTCTTGGATTAACATCAGGTCCTGTAGTAATTTTTTTTAAGTGGACTTTTAAAATAGCTTCTCTTCCTAGAATGTCTGGATTAGGAACTACCACCTGTCTATCAAATCTTCCTGGTCTTAATAAAGCAGGATCTAGCACGTCCGGTCTGTTAGTTGCCGCAATCAAAATCACGCCTTCATTTGTTTCAAAACCGTCCATTTCAACTAACAGTTGGTTTAATGTTTGCTCACGCTCATCATTACCCCCACCTAAGCCGGCTCCTCGACTTCTTCCAACCGCATCAATCTCGTCTATAAAAATAATACAAGGTGCATTTTTTTTTCCTTGCTCAAACATATCTCTTACTCGTGAAGCACCCACACCCACAAACATCTCAACAAAATCTGAGCCTGAAATAGTAAAGAAAGGAACGTTAGCTTCTCCAGCAACCGCTCTTGCAATTAATGTCTTACCTGTTCCAGGAGGTCCAATTAACAAAGCGCCTTTTGGAATCTTTCCACCAAGTTTTTGAAATTTTCTTGGATCTCTTAAAAATTCTACTATTTCTTCTAACTCTTCTTTAGCCTCATCTACTCCAGCCACATCTTTAAAAGTAACTTTTCCATGAGCTTCGGTTAATAGTTTTGCTTTGGATTTTCCAAACCCCATGGCTCCACCTTTGCCACCTTGCATTTGGCGCATAAAAAATATCCAAACAGCAATTAATAACAACATTGGAAACCAAGAAAGAAGCACACCAAAGAAAGATGGCATTTTATCCTCAACGGGTCCTGCTGAAAATGATACACTCTTAGCAGAAAGCTTTTCAACTAAGTTTGGATAATTAGGAGAGTAAGTTTTAAACTTAGCACCATTTGCAAAAGTTCCTTCAATGTTATTTCCTTTAATATCGACTGATATAACATTTCCCTTATCGATTTCTTCCATAAAATTAGAAAAGGGGAGATCTTTAGATGCTGAAATACTCGCTGGGTTTTGAAACAAATTAAATAATCCCAATACTAAAAGAGCTATTATTCCCCACATGGCTAAATTTTTTAAATTCATAAGTATAAAATAGGTATTTAAATTAATCTTACAAGGAGCAAAACATCACAAAAAACAAATAAACAACTCGATTTATTAGATATTTCTATTTTCTTTGCTCATAATAATTTTTTTTTCACCTAAACTAAATACAAATCCTCCCAAAGTTGTTTTTTTAAAGTTCTTTTTTTGAATAGATTGTATTGCGTGTTCAATTCCTTTTGCTCTTGGTGGATAATCTTTTTTTGATTTTTTTTTAATTAAATCTGCGACTACTCGGTAAACAACCTCCAAAGGCTGTTCTTGAAAAAGTTTTAGATCAATTTGGGTATTGCCTTTATTGTTTTGAATGTATTTTTTTTCAGACTGTTTTACATAAAAATCAATCGCATCTTTTGCAATATTTAAATTATGAATAGTTTTTAAAATACGATTTTGATCCAGACCTTCTTTGCTTAAACTAGATTTTAATTTTCTAATTCTAGATCTTAAAAAACGATCATTGATATTAGAGGGGTCCTTTACAAAAGTTTTAAATACTTTTTTTGCAATCTTTACCAAGACCTCCTTAGAGTTAGATAAAAATGGACGCACAATGTTAATTTTATCTTTGTTTTTATCTACAATTTTCATGGAGGATAAGCCATACAAACCACTACCTCTACTCAAACGAATATAGAAATTTTCAATCTGATCGTCCAAATGATGTGCTGTCAGCATGCTAGTAATTTTTTTTTTTTTACAAAAATCACTCATTAGTTTGTACCTATGATCCCTTGCATTTTTTTGAATGCTTGTAGAAATTTTTTTAGTAATAGTTAAAATTTTTGCTTTAACAGAAATTTTTAATAAATTTTCTTGAACAGATTTTGCTTCTTTGGCACTATTCTTTCGGATGTTATGATCTACAATTAAATAATAAACTTTTGTGCAATGCTTTTCAGAATAAATCTTACAGCAAACAGCAAGAGCTAGACTGTCAGGTCCGCCGGAAACACATGTTACAAATGCTTTAGAACTGACATTTTTTTTTACAACTTTTTCAAATTGTAAATAAGTTTGTAGAATTATTTTGTTTTGTAAAAAGCTGCTATGATTTTGCACATTTGAACTTTTTGGTTTCATATTTAGCTTTCCGAAGAATAGATTTATCTGCTTTTGGATATTGTTTTTTGATACCACTCAACATCAAACAACCCTGCTCTTTTTCACCGAGCTCATTCATAACAATCCCTAATTTTAAAAGATTCTGTGGAGCTTTTTTACTTTTGGGAAATTTTTGATAGCCATCTAAATAAGCTGCAGCTGCGTCATGGTATAATTGCCTAATATAAAAAGTTTCAGCAAACCAATATTGTGCACTTCCTGTTAATGAATGGTCAGGATTGGTTTCAATAAATTCTTTTAAAGCACCTTCTGCTTTTTCATAATCTCCTACTTTGATAAAGTTAGTTGCAAACTTGTATTGTCTCTGTGGATTAACCTTGGGTAAAACCTTTTCTTTTTTTATACCTGTAGTTTGGACTACAGCGGCTGGGCTAATACTTTTAATTTTTTGTTGTTTCGGAGCCTCAACTTTATTAACGTTTATTGTTGTCTCTAATACTTTACTAAAATCTTTCATTTTTCCAGTTCCTGGAAATTGTTTTAAAGTATCTGATTGCTTCACTTGCTGAGGAGAGGAAGTTCCTAATTCACTAAAACGTAATTCTGTATCTCTTTGAATTTTTTCAACGCGTTCAGAAATTTTCTGTAAGTTAAATAAAGTTTCTTCATTGCTAGCTGTCATTTTTTGAATCTGCTCTTCTAGTTCTGACAATTTTACCAGTTGTCTTGTAAGAGCTCCTTCTAAAGTAGCTGGAATATTACTAGAAGATCCGGAAGATTGTGCGGAAAAACTTTTGCTATACACTGCTTTTTCAAGTGTCTTTAAATCTTTGTTTAAAGTTTGGAGCTGCTCAAGAACTTTGTCTAATTTCTCATCTGCACCTGCTCCGAAAGCAAAAGTACAACAAATTAGAAATAAAAATATTTTTTTCATTCTGCTATAAAGGCATTACTACAATAAATTTAGGCAAAAAAAAGACCCTGAAGATTTTTCGTCATTCAGGGTCTTTAAATATCTAAAAAAATTAATTATTTACTTTTAATAGTTACAGACCTTCTGTTTTGCGACCAAGCTAGCTTAGAAGAATCAGTGTTTGCTGGTCTTTCTTTTCCATAGCTAAGAAGTTTAATTGAAGATTTTGCAATCCCTTTAGTCATTAAATAATCTCTAACTGCATTAGCACGTCTCTCACCAAGAGCTAAGTTATACTCTCTAGTTCCACGCTCATCGGCATGACCTTCGATTACTACAGAAATCTTAGCTGCTTTTAAATAACCTGCTTGTTTATCTAAAGTTGATTTCGCAGCTGAAGTTAACCCAGTGCTATTAGTTGCAAAAAATACTCTGTCTGCAACACCCGTTGCTAGATATTTTACCGTGTCTTTTCCAGTATAAACGTCTCCAGCTGAAGCTGAAGCTGTTTTAGTTTTTTTTGCTGTGGTTGAACACGCTGATATAAAAATTCCTAATATAATTACTAAAAATGCATTTCGTAAAGTTTTGGACAACATTAATTTTACCTCTCAAAATATGATTAAACTTAATATTCTTTTACCTAATTAAGCTTTTTTTCGCAACCTTAAAGATAGTACTTATGCCCTAAATTGGTTTATTTTGTATTTATTTTGATAACAAACCAGACCAGGCAGGGTCAGATGCATCAGTTGGAGTTTTTATTTGTCTCTCATTATAACCAGTCAAATCAATGGACCACAATGAAGAACTAGCACCTAGTCCAGATTTTTTTGCCTTAGCTTCTCTATAAAAAATTAATACACGCCCATTGGGTGACCAAGAAGGTGCTTCTTGATAATAGTTTTGAGTTAATAATCTTTCTCCTGTTCCATCACTACGCATGACCCCTATATAAAAATTACCTTTAAAAATTTTAGTAAAAGCAATCAAATCACCCCTGGGTGACCAAACAGGTGTTCCATATAAACCTTGCCCAAAAGATATTCTTTTTACTTTGGATCCATCACTCTTCATAACATAAATCTGTTGAGCTCCGCTTCGATCTGAGTTGAAAGTGATGTATTTTCCATCAGAAGAATAGGACGGTGAAGTATCAATAGAAGGATGAGAAGTTAATTGTTCCACTAATCTAGATTTAATGTCCATGGAATAGATGTCTGAGTTTCCATCTTTTGCAAAACTCATAATAATTTTCCTACCGTCGGAAGAAAATCTTGGAGCAAAAGTCATTCCTGGAAAATCACCCACTAACTCCTGCATTCCTGTTTCAATGTTTAATAAGTACACTCTTGGTAAATTTTTAAAATAAGACATGTACGTGATCATTTGAGAAGCTGGATTAAATCTTGGTGTCAAAACTAACTCATTACCTAAAGTTAAATATTTATTGTTTGCTCCATCTTGATCCATGATCGCTAATTTTTTTACCCTCTGATCTTTAGGGCCAGATTCTGCAACATAAATAATTCTGGTGTCAAAGTAACCAAGTTCTCCTGTCATTCTTTCGTAAATTTTGTCTGATATGATATGAGCAATTCTTCTCCAGCTGTTAGGGGTTGCAAATAATGCCAATCCTTCAATCTCTTTTGTATTAACTACGTCCCATAGTCTAAATTCTACTCGTAATCGTTTTTTTTTATCGATTACTAATTTTCCAGAAACCATAATCTGGGCTTTAATTAATGCCCAATCTTGAAAGGTTGGTTTGGCGTGAGCAATTCGTGCAGATTGAATATAAGACTTAGGATCGATGATGCGAAAAAGTCCTGATCGTTTTAAGTTATTAGAAATAACCTCAGACATCTTTTCATCTAATTTTAATGCTTTTAACTCAGCAGAAAATTTAGATGGGTCGTCCATGTAAAATTTAGAGATTGCGATTGGTAATGGCTCCAGATTACCTCTAGTAATATCAATTTTAACAACTGCAAAACTAGCGTGAGTAAAAAAAAGAATTGAAAAAAATGTAAAATAAAATTTTTTCATAATTTATGTTATCCTCTTAACATCTCCTTTGCATCAAAATTAAGTTGTAGATCTTTCCATTTCTCATAACCGGTCGATGGCATTTTTAATGGATCGCACAATTTTACTGCACGAAGTGCACTCTCTGCTAATACTTTATAATAACCTTGCCCTGGCTGATTCATTCTTCTATGATCCAATACTTCGGAAGACAAAATAGAACCGTCCTGTCTTAATTTCATTCTAATTCTTACAAGTAAATTTTGATCAAAAGGAAGGCCCAGAGGTATATTCCAGCATTTATAAATTTGAGCTTTAATAGCATCTTCCTGACTGAGTGTAATACCTTTGTTTAAATTAACAGTCTGGTCTTGGTTTTGAGTTGCTTCTAAGCTTTGTTTTTTTTGAATATCTGCCGTTTCTTCCTTGGATTTATCAATTAAAGCTGCAATTTTATTAGGATCAAATAATTCTTTTTTTTCAAATTCGGAAGATTGCCTACTAAGTTCCTTTACTTCTTTCGGGTTTTGTTTTTTCTTTTTTTCTTCTTGTTTTTTTAATTTAAGTTTATCGGGTAATGGGACTAATTTTGGCTTTTCTTTTGGTGTAACTTTAGGTGGAGCTTGCTTAGTAACTACTCTTTCTTTCTTTTTTTCTTTTTTAATTTTTTCTATAATTTCTCTAGCTTTGGGAGCAAAAGGGATCTGTGTTTTTTCTGAAATTTGAATGATGTCTATGGCTATGAGTTGTTGAGCTGTAATAGGTTCTTTTTTAACAAAAGGCAAAGTAAGGGCTGTTAATAATACAAATCCTAAATGAAAAAGGACTGACAACGATACACTTCTGTACATGAGCTACCTCTTTGTTTCAGAAATAAGAGCTACCTTAGAAAATCCAGATCCGGATAGTTTTCCCATTATTTCCATCACTCTTCCATAGTTAATATTCCTATCTCCACGTACATAAATTCTAGTATCAGTTCTGTTTTTAGAAATTGCCAAGAGCTTAGGAATTAGTTCGCTGTAACCTACTTTGCTATCTTGAATAAAAATTTCTCCTTTAGAATTGATAGATAAAGTCAAAGGCTCTTTGTCATCTGGTAAAGAATCTGCATCACTATTAGGAAGATTTACTGGAACGCCAACTGTAAGCATGGGAGCGGTAACCATAAATACAATTAACAACACTAACATTACATCTACAAATGGAGTCACATTAATTTCGCTCATCAATGTTCTCGAGCGAGAGTTAGATTTTGAAAACTGAAATGCCATTTAAAAGATCGTTAAGAAGCTTTGGGTAAAATTTTCTAATTTCTGCGTATATTTTCTAGAGTCGCTTGAAAACTTATTGTAAGCAACCACAGCCGGTATCGCAGCTAACAGACCAAGAGCAGTTGCAAATAACGCCTCTGCAATTCCTGGAGCCACAATTGCTAAACTTGTATTTCTAGAAATAGCAATCGATTGAAAAGAATTCATAATTCCCCAAACAGTTCCAAACAAACCAACAAAGGGGGCAACCGAACCAACGGTTGCAAGAAAAGTTAGATTTTTTTCATACTTTTCTACTTGCTTATCAATTGCAACATCCATGACTCGTTTAGTTCTTTCCATAATCTGTCCTTTACTTTTATGTTCTTGAACACATTCTAATCCAGCTCGAAAAACTAAGACTAGTGGATTATCTGAATTGCTATCTGTTTTTTTATAAAAATCACCAGCAGACTTGGAAGACCAAAATTGATCTTCCGCTATTTCGGTTTCCTTAAAAAGCTTTCTAAAGATTTTAATTTTATTAATAATTAAAGCCCATGAAAAAATAGATGCTGCCACCAAAGATAACATTACCAATTTAACCACCAAGTCTGCCCTCATAAACAAAGTTATGATTGAAAAGTCGGTAGTTCCTAAACTTGTTGCTGCTGTTGTAACTGGATCCATGACTATGTAATACTTATGAATATTGTCATTAATTTGTTCTTTTAGAAATATAGAGGTTCGCTCTTAAAGACAACTCTTGAATAGTTTCATTGCTTCTTCAGGCATTTTTTCCAGTTTTCCTAATTTGTTTACGCAGGCTAAGGTTATTTTTGCATCTACCAGAATTTCTTCATTTTCTTTTGTGGTCCAGCAGTCCACTTTGTAGACTTTTTGACTCATTTCTAGCTTCACAGCTGATAAGCTCTTTAATTCTGTCTTTATTGTTAAGTGATCTTCAAAAAAAGCTGGTTTTTTAAAAGAAACATCACAATGAGACACCACAATTTGAAATCCATATTCATCTTTAAGCTTTTTATGCTTCAGGCCAAGACTATAAATTAATTCTGTTCTCGCACGTTCTAAATATTTTAGATAATTCGCGTAATATACAATCCCACCCGCATCTGTGTCTTCATAATATACTCGAATATTTATTTCAAAATTTTTAGCCATGAAATCCTTCGTTTGAATAATGATCTACAAAATATTTTCCTATCAAAATAGCATCTGATTTATTAGAATCTTTTTTCTTGGTAAGCTGTGGAGACAGATCAGGGAACATTTCTATCACTTTAGTTCTGCTAGCATCTTTTTCCGTTCCAATTAAATTAAAATGTTTTTTCCATTTAACTGGCCTGATAAAATAAATAGGAATTCCAAGTGCAGAACAAATTCCTTTAATCACTCCAAAGGACTGACCAAAATTAAACATACTAGTTACTCCCTGTCCTGGCATAGCACTTACTTGCTCTATCAAAACAGCCACATTACTTCTTTCGATAACTCTAGATTTGATCTCATGAGCTAGTTGAGCTGCATTCACTTGTCGTTTATTTTTTTTCCCTTCGATCATAGTGGGCATATCAAAAAAATTAATAATTTTTTTATCTTCAAAAACACTAATTGCTCCACTAACTCCTGGGTCTATTCCAAAAACAATCAAAGCTCTAGCTCCTTTAAGATATTTTCATCAATATCAAAATTTGTATACACATTTTGAACATCCTCATCATCTTCTAACAAATCTATAAAAGTAATAATTTTTTCAAAAATTTCTTTATTTATAGAAACAGTATTTTTAGGTTTCCAGATAATGCTTGAAAAGCTTAAGTCTTTTATTTTTGTTTCAATAGAAGTTCTAACTTTATTAAAGTGTTCTTTTTTACAGAAAATTTCGTGATGCTCCTCTCCACTAGTACAATCTTCAGCGCCCGCTTCTAAAGCTTGAGCAAAAATTGCCTCTTCTGATATAAGTTCTTTTTTAATTTTAATGTGACCCACTTCTTCAAATTGATAAGAAACAGAGCCTTCGACTCCTAGAGAAGCATTGTTTTTTTCAAATAAAGATCTTAAATTGGTAACTGTTCTATTTTTATTATCTGTTAATGCTTCAACGATAAAAGCTACTCCACCAGGTCCAAAACCTTCATACTGACTTTTTTCATAATTAGAATCTTCGTTAGGCCCTTGAGACTTTTTAATTGCTCTTGTGATATTGTCTTTGGGCATATTGGCTTCTCTCGCTGCTTGGACCGCAGATCTAAGCCTTGGATTAAACTCAATATCAGGGAGTCCTAATTTTGCAGCAACAGTAATTTCTCGGCTTAGTTTGGAAAATAACTTAGATCGTTGCTTGTCTGCTTTTCCTTTTTTGTGCTTAATCCCTGCCCAATGCGAATGACCTGCCATGCTAATTAAATTTTTTAGTTAAATTTGCCCCAATAATAATAGGTTCTATTTCTTTAGCTAGCCCTGTTTGATCATCAGCAACTACTCTTACTCCAGATATTGTTCCCGCTTGAATGGATGGTGTAAGTCTCTCTGTTCGCTCCAGTTTAAAAAACCTTTGCAAAGCTTTGTCTTGGTCCATACCAATAATAGAATTATAATCTCCGCACATTCCTGCATCGGTTTGATATGCGGTTCCATTTTCCAAAACTCTAAAATCTAAAGTTGGTGTATGAGTATGCGTACCTACTACTAAGGTTGCTTTTCCATCCAGAAAGTAACCCATGGCTTGTTTTTCACTAGTAATTTCAGCATGAATGTCTACCAGCAAAAAATCTACTTCTTTTTTTAATTGTATTGTTTTTATTTTTTCTTCAATAAATGGGAAGACATCATCTGTTTTTTTCATATAAACATTCCCCATTAAATTCATAACTCCAATCTTAAAGTTATTTTTTTCATATATTTGAAAACCATTGCCGGGAGTTCCCTCCCCCCAATTCCAAGGTCTAAGCAATCTAGTTTCTTCTCTAATGAAATCCATAGTCTCTTTTTGATCCCAGATATGATTTCCAGAAGTGATAACGTCCACTCCACACTTAAATAATTCTTCGCAAATTGATTGAGTAATGCCATAGCCACCAGCAGAGTTTTCTCCATTAGCAACCACAAAGTCAATCTGATGTGATTGAATGAGTGAAGGAAGTTTTTCAATAACAATGTTTCTTCCTGCTCTGCCCATAATATCTCCTAAAAATAAAAAATTCATATTTTTAAAACAGATCCCTTCTCTGTTATAATTCCTTTTAAAGCAACGTCACTTTTGTCTGTAGGTATTTTTTTCGTCTGCTGAAAAGAAAAAGCAATTCCATAAGTTAAAAACTTTTTATTTTTAGATAAATATTTATCATAATAACCTCTTCCGTATCCCAATCGATTAAACTTAGAATCAAATGCCAACAAAGGTGTTAAAAATAACTGGGGAATTACTTTTTTATTTTTTACAGATGGTTCTAAAAAACCAAATTTATTCACATAAAATGGTTCATCTTTTTTCCACACTCTAAATTCCATATTATTTTTATTTAATACTCTCGGTAGTGCGATTGTGCATTTTTTTTTTAATAATTTTAGTATTGGCTTAATATTAAGCTCCGAATGTATAGGCTGATAACTTCCTACAATTATTATTTTATATTGTTTAATAATGAAGCTCAAAGAAGAGTAAATAATCTTAACTTGAGCATCAGTTAATTCAAAATATTTTTTGTTCCGAAGTTGGGTGAATTTTTTTCTTAACTTCTTTTTCATTAAAGCTAGATAGCTTTAGATAAAAAATTATCAATAGAGCTATTAACCTTAGAAAGAACCTCCGAGTAGCTACTTTCATTTTGAGCAATCATTGTTTTAAGATTAGCCAACTCTTCATTTAAATTTCTAACTTCTCTATCTCGATCACCTTTATACTGAACTGAAAGGTCTTTAATTTCCTTAAACTTTGTCTCTAATTCTTTGTTATGTTCTTTAAATTTTTTCATAGATCCTTTTAAAGCTGACATTTCATCTACGAGCTGAATTGCTGTAATTAATAATAGTTTACTCTCTCCTAAATTACCCAATTCTGATTTTAAATTACTAAACTTACTATTCAATTCTGTGGTAAGTTTTTCTAGATCTGCTTCTTGCCCATCTTCACAAGCTAACAAGTAGTCTCTTCCATTAAATCGTACGTTTACATTTACCATTCTTGACCGTCCAACATTGCGTCTGTTTCTTGACTAAGTTCATCTATTTTTTTTGACACTTCTTCTTTTTTTTCATCCTGTTCTGCTAGCTTGTATCTTGAAATCTCCAATTCTTTTTCCATTTCATCTATTTCTTTTTTAAGCTTGTTATTGTCATCCTCAATGATCTCAATTCTTGTCTTGAGATTTTGAGAAGACTGATCTTTCAAGTTAACTCTTTCTTGAAGCATTGTTAAATTTTCTTTCAAAGCAACATTTTCCAAATCCAATGTGGATAACTTTGAACGTAAACTTAGCTTCTCCTGTTCTAAATCTATTTTTAATTGCTCCAAATCTACTATTTTTCTTTTAGAATTTTGTACTAAATCTGAAATTGAATCTAGTTTTGATAACGATCCGAAGAGATGTTCTTCTTTATCTTTTAAGTTACTCATAGACTCTATTATTTATTTATTTATATTTTTATTTATATAACAAAGTAATATTAATTTCGAGAAGCAAAGTCTAAAAGGTTTTAATGATAAATATTACACATAACAATCTAGCAAATGCAATTCGTTTTTTATCAATAGATGCGGTGCAAAAAGCAAATTCCGGACATCCAGGAATGCCTATGGGAATGGCCGATGTATGCACTGTTCTTTTTCGGCATTTTTTAAAATTTGATCCAAGAGACCCTAACTGGATTAATCGTGATCGATTCGTTTTGTCTGCTGGGCATGGATCTATGTTGCTATATGCTTTGTTGTATTTAACTGGTTACAAAAGTGTTTCCCTAAAAGATATTAAAAATTTTAGACAATTAAATTCTATTTGTGCAGGACATCCCGAATACGAAAAAGGAACAGGAATTGAAACAACCACTGGACCGTTAGGTCAAGGAATCGCAAATGCTGTTGGCTTCGCTATCTCAGAAGAAATATTAAAATTAAAAAAAGGAAAGAATACTTACAACCATAAAACATATGTAGTTGCGGGAGATGGTTGTCTTATGGAAGGAATAAGTCATGAGGCTTTGAGTTTAGCCGGTCACTTAAAGCTTAAAAATTTAATTATGTTTTTTGATAACAATTCCATATCTATTGATGGGCCTACTAGTCTCACCGTTTCAGATAATTATAAAAAAAGATTTGAAGCTTATGGATGGAATTATATCGATATAGATGGTCATAATGAAAAACAAATATTCAATGCTATTAAAAAATGTCAAAAAGCAAAAAGACCGACTGTAATTGCTTGCAAAACAGTAATCGGATTTGGGTCTCCTAATAAGTCAGGAACATCTTCTGCTCATGGTAGTCCGCTTGGTGAAGACGAAATTAGTTTAGTAAGAAAAAAATTAAAATGGGATTGTACACCGTTTGAAATACCTAAGCAGATCTTAAATGCGTGGAGGTCCATTGGTCAGCGTGGAAACAAAGAAAGAGCCAAATGGAAAAAAATAAATAAAAAAATTAAGAAGACTAATATCTCCAAACGTTTAAGTAATATTATTTCAAAAGCAAAAAAAAACGCTTTCAAGGATAGAAAAACAATTGCTACCAGAAAATCTTCTGAAAATATTTTAAATACTCTTACCTCTGAAATACATGAATTAATTGGCGGATCTGCAGATCTTGCTGGATCAAACAACACTAAAACAAAAAGTCAAAATATTATTAAACCGGGAAATTTTTTAGGAAGCTACATTCATTATGGAGTTCGAGAGCATGCAATGTGTGGAATTATGAATGGTATAGCTTTACATGGTGATCTAATTCCTTATGGAGGAACATTCTTAATCTTTAGTGATTATTGTAAGCCTTCTATTCGACTATCGGCATTGATGAAACAAAGAGTAATTTATGTAATGACTCATGACTCCATCGGTCTAGGGGAAGATGGACCTACCCATCAACCAATTGAACAATTAGCTGGATTGAGGGCAATACCCAATCTAAATGTTTTTAGACCGGCAGATACAATTGAAACAATTGAATGTTGGGAGCTTGCTTTGCAACAAACTAAAGTACCTAGTGTGCTATCGCTTACTAGACAAAACCTAATGCCGGTTCGAACCAAAAGTGAAAAGATAAATAAATGTTCTTTTGGAGCTTATGAAATTCTTAGAACCAATCCAAAGATAAGCTTAACTATAATAGCGACTGGTTCAGAAGTAGAGCTTGCAGTTGAGGCTAGTCTAAAACTTGCTGCTGAACATATTTATTGTAAAATAATATCCATGCCTTGCCAAGAGTTATTTAACCAGCAACCTAAAGCTTATAAAGAAAAAATTTTAAATGAGACTTCAGCTAAAATATCTATTGAAGCAGCTTCAACTATGGGATGGAAAAAATATACTGGAGATAAAGGTAGAGAATTAGGCATTGATTCTTTTGGGAAAAGCGCTCCTTACAAAGAAATATATGAACATTTTAAATTAACTAGTAATAATATAACTAAACAAGCAAAAGAAATTATTTAAGAAAATGGTCAAAGTTGCAATTAATGGTTTTGGAAGAATTGGACGAATGGTTCTTCGGTCTATTATTGAGAATAAAACTAAATCTATTAAGGTGGTTGCAATCAATAATAGAGCTGACACTGGAACAAGTGCTTTTCTATTGGAGAAAGACACCATTCATGGAAACCTAAATATTCCAATTAAATTTGATAAAAAAAGTATAAAAGTCGGTGGACAAAGCATAAATGTTTTTCATGAAAATGATCCTGAAAACTTACCTTGGAAAAAACTTGGGATTGATATTGTTTTTGAATGCACTGGCAAATTTAATTCTAAGGAACTTTCTAGCAAACATCTAAAAGCAGGGGCTAAAAGAGTGTTGGTATCTGCTCCTTGTAAAAATGCAGATCAAACTATTGTGTTCGGAATAAATGAAAAAAAAATATCTTCTAAAGACAAAATTATATCTGTTGCATCGTGTACTACCCACTGTTTAGCGCCTTTAGCTTATGTCATGGATAAAAAATTTTCTATAGAGAAAGGATACATGACCACTATTCATTCTTACACCTCCGACCAAAAATTATTGGACAATTCACATAAGGATTTACGAAGAGCAAGAAGCGCCCCCAATGCTATAGTACCAACTAGTACCGGTGCAGCAAAGGCACTATCTTTAATTTTACCAAACCTTAAAAATAAATTAGATGGAATATCTATAAGAGTTCCAACCCCTAATGTTTCATTGGTACAATTATGCTTTACTGCAAAAAAGAAAATAAATGAAAAAACAATCAACTTAGCTTTGGAAAAAGCTAGCAAAACTTACCTGAAAAACATTCTAGGAGTAACAGACGAACCTCTCGTTTCTTCTGATTTTAATCACGATCCAAGGTCTTCTATTGTGGACACACTGCTAACCAAGGTAGTAGGTGGGAAAATTGCAACTGTGTTTGCTTGGTATGACAATGAGTGGGGTTTTTCTAATCGTATGGTTGATTTGGCTTTATACTTAAAAAAGTAAGACTAAATAAATGCACCAATTGAGACTTTTAGATAAAAACAAAAACATTAAAGACTTAACTGTTTTACTAAGAGTGGACTTTAATGTTCCTCTACAAAACAAAATCGTATCCGATTCAACAAAAATAATAAAAGTAAAAGATATTATAAATAATTTTCTTTCCAGAGGAGCTATCGTTATTTTATGCTCACACCTAGGAAGACCACAGCTAAAAGGCAAAGTAGGTTTTACTTTAGAGCCAATTAAAGATGCTGCTGAAAAAATCATTGGTCAAGAAATTACTTTTGTTAAAGAAAATTTTAAAAAAACAATTTCAGAAAAAAAATTAGAAAATAAAAAACTATTTTTATTAGAAAATATACGTTTTGATACTAGAGAGGAATCTAATAGCGATGAACTATCCAAAGACTTGGCAGATCTTTGCGACATATATATCAATGAGGCATTCTCTTGCTCACACCGTCAACATGCTTCCATACATGGAATTACTAAATTTGCAGATGCTTATGCTGGAGAAACTATTCAAAAAGAACTAGATGCTTTAAATTCAATTATAACAGACACACAAAAACCTATCACATGCATTGTAGGAGGATCAAAAATCTCAACAAAAATAGATCTAATTGTCAATCTTATACCAAAAATAAACTACATGATTATAGGTGGGGCAATGGCAAATAATTTTTTTAAATACAAAGGAAACACTGTAGGTAAATCAAAAATAGAAGAAAATATAGATTCAAAAGTAGAGCAGATAATACATGCTGCTGAAAAAAATAATTGTGAATTAATCATTCCTACAGACGTTGTTACCGCACGAACATTTGATGATTTAGGTACAACCAAGTCATTAAATGAGATTGATGAAGATGATATGATTCTTGATATTGGAGTAGAAACTATATTTACAATCACGGAAATTTTACATAAATCCAAAACAGTATTTTGGAATGGACCTTTAGGTTTTTTTGAGAAGAATAATTTTGCAAATGGTACTAATGAAGTTTCAAATACTATTGCCCAATTAACAAAAGATAAGATCCTAACTTCAATCGCTGGAGGGGGGGATACTTTTGCCGCTATTAAAAAATCAAAAAAAGAAAAAGACTTTACCTATATATCCACAGCTGGAGGAGCATTCCTTGAATGGTTGGAAGGAAAAGTTTTACCAGGACTAAAAGTTCTTGAAATTAAAAATTAAATTTATAAAGGTGTGAGTTATGAATATTGAAAGAATTGCATTACAAATGCTTACTTCAGGTAAGGGAATTCTTGCAGCAGATGAAAGTACTGGGACCATGACAAAAAGATTAGGTGCTGTCAAAGTACCTTCTACAGAAGAAAATAGATTAAATTTTAGAAAAACTCTTTTTAGCTCAAACAAAGCACCCTCTTTCATAAGTGGCGTTATTTTATATGACGAAACTCTAAGGCAAAAAACAAGTGAAGGGATTTCTATCCCCGACCTTTTAAATAAAAAAAATATCTTAGCAGGCATTAAAGTAGATGCTGGAGTAAAATCTTTGGCGGGCTCTCCTGAAGAGTCTATTACTGAAGGTCTTGATGGTCTTAGAGAAAGATTAAAAGAGTATTATGAACTAGGCGCTCGATTTACTAAATGGAGAGGGGTTTATAAAATATCAAAAGTTTTTCCAAGCAAAGCTGCCATTCAAGCAAATGCACATTCTCTAGCTAGATATGCTGCATTAGTTCAAGAAGCAAATATGGTTCCAATTGTAGAGCCAGAAGTTTTAATGGATGGAGACCACGATATTAATAAGTGTTTTGATGTTACCTCGGCTGTTCTTGATGAATGTTTTTATCAATTAAAAATTGCAAAAGTAAAAATGGAAGGAATTGTATTAAAACCTAATATGATTTTAAATGGTTCTGAATCTGGAATCAAAAATGAAAAAGAGATTGTAGCAAAAAAAACTTTGAAATGCTTGAAAGACAATGTTCCTGAAGAAGTTCCTGGTGTAGCATTTTTATCGGGGGGCCAGACAGAGGTAGAGGCTACAAGTAATCTTAATGAGATTAATAAAATTAATGACACTAAATTTACATTTACTTTTTCCTACGGAAGAGCATTGCAACAAAGCGCTCTAAAAAAATGGTCTGAAAATACAAGCGACAAGGCAGGAACCCAATCAGTGTTTAATCGTAGGGCCTACATGAATAGTCTTGCTTCCACTGGAGCATGGGACGCTAGCAAAGAAAAAACATCTTAGATTGTCGAAAAAAAATATATATTTGATCACACCCAATAAACTTAGTAAGTCATTTTATCTCTTCCTTCCCAAGCTATTAAAAACAAATCGTATTGCCTATCTTCAAATACGTTTAAAAAATGCCTCAAAGAAAAAACTCATTCAAGAAATAAAAAAAATTAAAACAATTGTAAAAAAAAAAACAAAAATTATTATTAATGATTTTCCTGATATTGCCTCTCTTTTAAATTGTGATGGATGTCATCTAGGGCAAAGAGACCAATCAATATCTCATGTTAAAGAAAATTTTAAGCAACTAAAAATAATAGGATCTACCTGTCATAACTCTAAACAACTCGCTGCAAAATCAATTCGGCAGGGAGCTTCTTATGTTGCCTTTGGTTCTTTTTTCAAGACTAGTACCAAAAGAGTAAAATACCAAGCCAAGACTCCTCTCTTGCAATGGGCAAAAAATAAAATTAAACAACCAATTATTGCTATTGGAGGGATCAATGAGACTAATTATAAATCTTTACTTGAGAAAGGAGCTAATTTTATTGCCTGTTCTGGATATATTTGGAAAAACAAGAAATATGACCCTTTGCAAGCTTTGCTTAAATTAAAGTAATTTATTTAAAACAAAAAAAAGTGTATTACCCTCATAAATATGAAAATTTCTGCTATTGAAATTAAGCCAGGCAACATCATTGAGCATAAAAATGATCTATGGCTTTGTTTAAAAACCCAGCACGTGAAGCCGGGAAAAGGTGGTGCCTTTAATCAAGTTGAATTAAAAAGTATTACCAAAGGAACAAAATTAAACGAAAGATTTAGGTCAGATGAAACTATTGAAAAAGCTTCTTTGGACGAAAGAAATTATCAATTTTTGTATAGTGATGAAAAAAGTCTATTTTTTATGGACACAAAAGACTATGAACAAATTTCAATTCCAAAAGATTTAATTGGAGAAGATGAAAGCCTAATGACAGAAAATTTAGATGTTATTATTGAATTTTATGAAGATAAGCCACTCAAAGTAAACTTGCCAAAACATTTAGAATTTGAAATCCTTGAAACTGATGGGGTGGTAAGAGGTCAAACAGCTTCTAGCTCTTACAAACCTGCTGTCATACAAAATAATATTAAAATTCAAGTACCTCCTTTTATCGATCAAGGAGATAAAGTTGTAATCGAATCTGCAACTAGAGATTATGTAAAGAAAGCTAGTTAATAATGCCTTTATTATCTCCCGAAATAAATATCTTAGAAAAAGTTTGCAATAAAGCTTCTAAAATTATTATTCGTGATTTTGGAGAAATTGAGAAGCTTCAAGTTTCTAAAAAGGGTCCTGGAGATTTTGTTACCAAAACAGATCAAAAAGTTGAGGAGATTATTATTGAAGAGTTAGAGCGAGCAAGACCTGGTTATAATTTTTTAGCTGAAGAAGGTGGCACATCTAAAGAAAAAAAAAGTGAGTTTACCTGGATTATCGATCCGATTGATGGAACAAATAATTTTTTACATGGCATACCCCATTTTGCAATATCTATTGGATTAGAAAAAAGTGGAGAAATTATTGCAGGAATGATTTTTGATCCCATAAAAAATGAGATGTTTTATGCAGAAAAAGGTCGTGGTGCTTATTTAAATAACAGCAGAATTAGAGTTTCTTCTAGAAATGTTATTGGAGATTCTATTGCTTTAACTGGTGGTCCTGTTTTTGCCGAACCTAATAAAGAAATATTCTATAATGAATACGTTGCTATGAGCAATCACTTCAACCAAGTTAGAAAACTAGGTAGCGCAGCTTTAGACCTAGCTTATATTGCAGCAGGCAGGGGTGAAATTTTCTGGCATAAAAATCTACAATATTGGGATATTGCTGCTGGTTTAATTATAGCAAGGGAGGCTGGGGGAACTATTACAGACTTTAAAGGAAAGACTTTCAATCTTCAAAACAAAGAACTATTAGCAACTAACTCTAGACTAGATAGCGAGACTATAAAAATTTTATCTTCCGTTAAATGATAAAATTTGTTTTCTTTCTTTTCCTCGATGTTGTGGCATTTAGTGGAATTCTTATTTCTACCCTTCCCTTTCTTATTCACAATTACGGTGGTGACATATTCATAATTACTTTGGCGTTTGGCTCCTTTTCTTTTTTTCAATTTTTTGTTTCTCCTTTTTGGGGAGGTCTCTCTGATAAGGTAGGTAGAAAACCCCTGTTGTTAATGAATTGTATTGCTGAATTAATTGCCAATGCAATACTAGCTTTAAGCGGCACTATATTGGTTATTTTTATTTCTAGAGTGATAGCTGGACTATTTAAAACTAATGTATCCGTAGGGACTGCTTATATTGCTGATATCACAGATGAAAAAAGTAGGGCAAAAGGAATGGGAATGTTTGGCGTTGCCTTTGGGCTTGGTTTTACGATTGGTCCTCTGGTTGGAGGTTTAATTGCAGGATCAGACTTTACATTTAAATCTTTAAGTCATGTTGCTTGGTTTGCCTGCTCTATTAACTTAATAAATTTAATTTATGTATTCTTCTTCTTAGATGAGAGTTTAAAAGAAAAAAAAGATTATAAAGTTCGTTATTCATTTCAAAAACTAAAATCACAGTTTAATATTGTAACAAATAAAAACCTTATTCCTTTTTTTATTCTCGTTTTTTGTATTCATTTAACTTTCTCTGGAATGGAAGGGACGATAGCAATGTGGGGCAAGGAAACATTTACTTGGGGTCCTAAAGAAATAGGATTTGTTATGTTACTGGCAGGCATGACTCAAATTTTAGTGCAGGGTTGGCTTCTTAGAGTATTGCTAAAACATTACAATGAAAAACAATTAATTAGAACTGGCTACGCATCTTTAATTTTAGGTTTTTTTATAATTCCATTTGCAAATGTATTTTTAATTCCTATTGCGATAATGTTACTTTGTTATGGAATTGGAGTTACCAATCCTTGTCTTAATAGTCAAATATCTAAAAATGTGTCCCCTGAATTAAAAGGTCTTGCTTTAGGATCGGCTTATTCCTCTCAGGCTGCAGCTAGATTTTTAGGGCAGCCCCTAGCTGGACTAATGTTTTTATACCTTGGAAAAAACTATCATTTTTACTTTGATGTACTTTTCTTGTTAATTTTGGCTAGTTTTTATTTTTTTACCGATTCAAAAGAAGTAAAAACACTATAATCACTTTTTGTTATAGTTTCTTGTTTATTTTCACTTATTTGCTATAAACGCTTCTTATTATTATGAAAAAAAACGTTCATCCAAACTTACATCTAATTAAAGTACAAATGACAGATGGTACTGAATTTGAAACTATGTCTACTTGGGGTAAAGAAGGAGATGTGATGAAACTTGATATTGATCCAAAATCACATCCAGCATGGACAGGTGTTACTCAAAAACTTCAGGACAAAGGAAGAGTGAGTAAATTTAATAAGCGATTTGCAAATTTAAAACAGGCATAATTTTTTATGAATCAACCACTAATGCCAAAAGCGACAGCTGTTTGGTTAATTGAAAATACAACTTTAACCTTTAAACAAATAGCAGATTTTTGTGGTTTGCATGAATTAGAAATTAAAGGAATAGCAGATGGAGATGTGGCTATAGGCATTAAAGCTTACAATCCTATTCTATCTAATCAGCTTACTAGAGAAGAGATTCAATTATCTTCTGCGGATTCTTTAAGACCACTAGAAATGAAAAAAAGAAATATGGAAATTGAAGTCAAAAAAATGGTTGGGACTAAATATACACCCATTGCTAAAAGAGAAGATCGCCCCAATGCTGTTGCATGGCTGACGAAAACCTACCCTCAACTAGCAGACAGCCAAATTTGCAAATTAGTTGGAACAACAAAAAATACTGTGGTTGGGATTAGAACCAGAAAACATTGGAATATGTCTAATATTTCTCCAAAAGATCCTGTTGCTTCAAATTTATGCACTCAGACAGACTTGGTAGAAGCTGTAGAAAAAGCTAAAAGAAAACAAGAGAGGCTTGAAAAAGAAAAGAAGAAAGAGAAAGCTAAACAAGCTAATCTTGCTGAATAATAAATTTTTCTTGTGAAAACAAAAAAAAACACAATTCCTAAAGTTGCTATTGTTATGGGGAGCAAATCAGATTGGCCAACGATGAAATGGTGTGCTGACATTCTAAAAAAACTTCAGGTAAAATTTGATGCGAAAATTATTTCTGCACATAGAACTCCTGATCGCATGTATGTATTTGCAAAAAATGCAGAAATAGAAAATTATTCTGTTATTATTGCCGGAGCAGGCGGGTCAGCTCATTTACCAGGAATGATTGCTTCCATGAGCTCCCTACCTGTCATTGGCGTTCCTATTGAAAGTAAAAAATTAAAAGGGTTAGATAGCTTGCTATCTATTGTTCAAATGCCAAAAGGAATTCCGGTTGGGACTGTAGCTATTGGTGAGGATGGCGCTATTAATGCAGGAATTATGGCAGCATCAATTATTGCTCTCAATAATAAAAAAATTAAAACTAACTTAATTCGTTGGAAAAACAAACAAACAAAATCCGTAAAAAAAAAACCTAATTAATGATTCAAGAAAAGCCAATTTTGGGAATTATTGGTGGTGGACAATTAGGAAGCATGCTCTGTCAAGCAGCTAAAAAACTGAATATATCTACTGTCATTCTTACAGACGATAAGAGTGCTCCTGCACATAATTTTTGTGATGAATTTATATATTCAGATTATAACAACAAAGAAAATATAGAAAAATTTGCAAGATCTTGTGATTTTATTACTTTTGAATTTGAAAATATACCCTATGAAATTTTAGAAAAAATATCCAATATCACAAAAGTTAATCCCACACCCGGTGTCAACAAAGTTGTTCAAAATAGATTTGCAGAAAAAAATTTTCTAAAAACCTTAGGGATAGCAACTACTTCTTATGCTTTTATTAAGTCTAAGGCAGATATTGAAAAAAACAAAAACTTGCTTCCTGGTATACTCAAAACCTGTACGCTTGGCTATGATGGAAAAGGTCAATTTGTAATTCAAAGCTTGCAAGATGCCAGAGATGAATGGTGCTTTACTGCAGATTATATTTTAGAAAAGTTTATTAACTTAAAGCAAGAAATCTCTATTATCATCACAAGATACAAAAATGGTGATACTTCAATTTTTGAACCTATTGAAAACGTACATAAAGACCAGATATTACAAACCTCTACCATACCTGCAAAAATATCTTCTGAAATATTTTCTCAAGCACAAGCTATTGCAAAACAGATTACTGAGAAGTTGCAGTATGTTGGAACTATGTGTGTTGAATATTTTATAGATCAAGAAAATAATCTATATGTGAATGAAATTGCACCAAGAGTTCATAACTCTGGACACTTAACTATTAATGCATTCAATGTTAGTCAATTTGAAAACCACGTTAGAGCTATATGCGATTTGCCAAAAATAGAATTAGAAAAAAAATATGATGCAAAAATGTTTAATATTATTGGTGAGGAAATTACCGGTTACCGACAAAAAAAACTTAAAGAGAATAATTTCTTTTTTGACTATTTAAAAAAAGATATAAAAAAAAAAAGAAAAATGGGGCACTTAACTATTCTGACAAACAAATACTAAAATCCCCTACCTTGTTCCCTGGTATTAAAATTAAAGTTTTTAAATATTGACAAAATATCATTAGAGCAAATTTTTGATTTAATAATATTAAATTGCTTCACTTTATCTAGAGACTTTTCGATATCTTGAAGAATTAAATTTTTTGAATAGCTAGACAAATTTAATAGTTTAATAAAAATTTTGGAATAAACAGAGCAGAGAATTAATCTTTTCGAATAATAATTAAAATCTGTAGCTGTATCTCCTGATAAATTCCACATAGTGCTACTCGTGCTAAAAAAATAATCTAAAATTTGAGATATATACTTTTCAGAAAACAAAAATAAAAAAACTTTTTTAAGAAACTCTTTATTCTTCAAGTCCAATCCTAACTGATAGTGCAAAAAATATTTAATTTTCAAGGTGGTGCTTTTTATTTTTTTGATAGCAATAGTTTGTGAGGCTAATTTTTTACGATTTTCTTCAAAATAAAACAATATCATAGCAAGAGAGATCTCTTTATCATCCATGTAACGAAAGTTTTTATTTTTATTTACAATTTCTAATTCCTTTATTTGGGCAAAAGAAAAGACGCTTGTTTTTTTTAATAAAAAAATTAAAATTTTCTTTTTTTCGATGCTAGTCATTATTAAGTCTTTCCAGTTTCAAAAGAAATATTTTAATATTTAGCCAAATAAATGGGTACATCAAAACAGTTCCTAAGAAATTATAAATATAAACCTCATAATAAAATAATCTCTCGCCAACATAAAAAATAATTAATATAAGCACATAAGTAATGAGAATTGCTATTGCAAAAGCAAACCATTCTGCCAAAAACATAGATCTCAATCTAATTGAGTTTTGGTAGAGCGCTATTCTAAAAATCAACATGAAAGCAACTGAAGAAACTCCAAATGGAATTCCTGTAATAGAATCCGAAATAAGACCTAACATAAACATTGAAAAGATAGAAAAATACCTAAAGCGGTTAAATGAAAAAAAATAGATTAACAAATAGGGTAAATTAAAAAATTGATTAAAATCCAATTCTATAAAAAATTCACTAGAAATGGAGTTTCCCATGAGAGAAAGAAGCACCAGTCCTATAGCTAAAAAATTATTATAATTTTTTTTTTGCTTTTTTTTCATTCCTTAGTAACAAAAACGGAGACGTAATCTGCTTGATATGGGTTGTAATCTAATTGAATAAAATAACTTAGCGTTTTATTAGTTTCGTCTTGTTTAACTTCTGTAATTGATCCTATCAATATTCCCCTTTTTAAAACCCCATCTATGTCTGATGTGTAAATTTTATCTCCGTTTTTTAAGTTATATTTTTTGGGAAGATATTGTAAACTTAGCTGACTTTTAGAGCTTGGATCTCCCACCAAAATTGCTTGCATTAATTGCTCTCCAATTAAAACAGGAATTCTACTGTTAATATCAGTCAAAAGCATAACTCTAGATGATTGAAAATTAGCTTCTAATACCTGTCCTATTAAAAAGTTATTTTTTACAATAGGATTTCCGTTTATTATTCCATCACCTGTTCCCTTGTTAATAATAATAGATTGAGAAAAAATTCCCTTTGTTCTTGTAATAACTTTAGCTTGAATGGTATCTGCAATGTAAGGCTGTTCTTCCAAAAGAAATATTTTTAATTTTTGGTTATCTAATTGTATAAATTTTTTTTCAATAATTAACTCTTGTACTTTTTTTTCTAAATTATCTATTCTTTCATTTTCTTTTTTAAGATTGATAATAGATCTGATATAGCCAGGGCTTGCTAACAATTCTCTTATGGGCCATGTAACTACATAACTTGCTTGAGAAACAGCATCATTAATCAACGACTTTGTTCTTTTGAAATATTTTTGATTAATGCTGTCTAGATAAATAAATGAAAAAGCTAAAATAAATAATGCAAAAATTCTTACATTGCTTTTATCAAACCAGCTATTTTCTTCTTGCATTTAATTTTTAATACTCAGTTAACATCGCAGAAAATATTCCTTCTTGCTCCAATGCCTTTCCTGTTCCAATTGCAACACAAGACAAAGGATCTTCAGCAATAGACACAGGCAATCCTGTTTCTTTAGCTATTAATTTATCTAAGTTTTTAAGATATGCTCCTCCTCCTGCAAGAACCATTCCCATATCAACAAGATCTGCTGCTAATTCAGGTGGTGTATTTTCCAAAGCTTCCCTAATTGCTGCTATAATTTGACTTACTACTGGAGCTAATGCTTCTGCAGTATCTTTTTCCGTTAATTTTACTTCCTTGGGAACTCCTGTTCGGACATCTCTTCCCTTCATGATGTAGGTATTTTCAGAATTAGACGGAATGGCCGAACCTATTTCTTTTTTAATTTTTTCAGCAGTAGATTCTCCAATTAACAAATTGAATCTTTTTCTCATGAATGTAATGATGGCTTGGTCTAAAGCATCCCCAGCTAATCTTAGGGATTTTGAATAAACAATTCCACCTAGGGACAAAACTGCAATTTCTGTAGTTCCACCACCAATATCCACAATCATAGATCCGGTAGGTTCGGATATGGGTAATCCTGCTCCTATAGCTGCTGCCACTGGTTCTTCAATAAGTTGAACTTTTCTTGCACCCGCTGCATGTGCGGCTTCTTGAATTGCTCTTCTTTCAACAGGAGTTGATCCAGTTGGTACACAAATGATAATTCTAGGATTGGCAAAAGCTGATCTTCTATGAACTTTTTTAATAAAATGCTTGATCATTTCTTCTGTTACTACGAAATCTGCAATCACCCCATCTCTTAATGGACGAATAGCCTGAATACTTCCTGGAGTTCTACCTAGCATTTGTTTTGCATCTTCCCCAACTGCCAATACTGTGTTTTTTCCTTTATCATTAATAATCGCAACCACAGAAGGCTCATTTAAAACAATGCCCTTTCCTTTTACATAAACTAATGTGTTAGCTGTACCTAAATCAATAGCCATATCCGTTGACCACCATGACATCATTTTATTAAACATTTTTTTATCCTCTCCTGTTAAATTGCTGTAGAAAATTCATCGTTTGGTGCGGTTCGTTTTCTCTTTATTACTAGTTTATTTAAAGCATTAATATAGGCTTTTGCAGAAGCAACCAATGTATCGGTATCTGCTGCTTGGCCTACAGAAATTTTACCTTTTTCTTCTATTCTTACACTAACAGTTGCTTGGGCATCAGTTCCTTCTGTTACTGCATGTACTTGATATAATTGTAAATTTGCTTCGTGAGGGAAAAGCTCTTTAATACTTTTAAAAATAGAATCTACAGGTCCATCTCCAGATTGTTCCGTTTTAGAAATAGATCCATAAATATCTAACTCCAATACTGCTTTTTGACCCTTGGTTCCCGCAGACACATCTAAAGATACTAATTTAATTAAATTTTTATCATTCATTAATTCGTCATCTACCAATGCTGCTATATCCTCATCAAACACATGTTTTTTTTTATCTGCAAGATCTTTGAATTTTTTAAAGGATTCGTCAATTTTATTTTCATCAAAATTAGGGTAGCCTAATACTATCAACTTTTCTTTAAAGGCATGACGGCCAGAATGTTTTCCCATCACTAAGGAAGATTTGCTTACTCCAACACTTTCTGGAGTCATAATTTCATAAGTATTTTTATTTTTTAACATTCCATCCTGGTGAATTCCAGATTCGTGTGCAAAAGCATTTTTTCCAACAATTGCTTTATTGTACTGAACAGGAAAACCAATAATACTAGATAATAATTTTGAGCAAGGGCTAATTTTTTTTGTATTAATATTGGTCTTGTAGGGCATTAAGTCATTTCTTGTCTTAATTGCCATTACCACCTCTTCCAAGGCAGCATTACCTGCTCGCTCACCAATTCCATTGATAGTGCATTCTACTTGTCTTGCTCCAGCTGAGACACCTGCCAAAGCATTGGCAACTGCTAAACCTAAATCATTATGTGTATGGGTAGAAACAACCACTTTGTCAATATTAGGAACTCGGCTGTGTAGATCTCTAATTATTCTTTCGTAATCTGAAGGAGTCGCATAACCGACCGTGTCTGGAATATTGATAGTAGTAGCTCCACATTTGATTGCAAGTTCGACAGTTTTACATAAAAAATCAGAATCAGTTCTAGTTGCATCTTCTGGTGACCACTCGACATCAGGTGTAAATTTTTTTGCATATTCAACACTAAATTTAATTAAATCCAAAACTTCTTCTCTAGTTTTTTGTAATTTATGCTTCATGTGAAGATCGCTAGTAGCTATAAATGTATGAATTCTAAAGTTTTTGGAATGCTTTAAAGATTCATGGCATTTATCTAAATCATTCTTTAATGATCGTGCCAAGCCACAAGGAATTGTTTTTTTTAAGATTTTACTAATTTCAGATACAGCTTCAAAATCACCTTGAGATGCTGCTGGAAATCCCGCCTCCATAACATCAACACCCAAATCTTCAAATGCTTTTGCAATCTGAATTTTTTCTTCTAAACTCATAGAGGCGCCCGGTGACTGCTCACCATCTCTAAGAGTAGTATCAAATATGATAACCTGATTTTTATCCATGTCTTTAATGTAATAAAGCTTAGCGCAAAAATCTACTTTTAACGTATAAATTGCATTTTGCTTTTACAGATTTGTTAAAAAAAGAAAGAAAAATGTTGTTTTTCCTAGTTTTTATCCTTGTCGATAATCTTGTTATTTGCAATCCAAGGCATCATACCTCTTAGTTGTTCACCTACTTTTTCAATTGGATGATTTGCAAGATCTTTTCTCATCTGAAGGAAGTTCTTTTGACCATCTTCATTTTCTTTCATCCAGTCTCTAGTAAATTTTCCAGACTGAATATCAGCCAATACTTCTTTCATTCTTTCTTTTGTTTTGTCATCAACAATTTTTTTACCAGAAACATACTCTCCATACTCTGCTGTATTAGAAATGGAGTAGTTCATGTTAGCAATTCCACCTTCGTAGATAAGATCTACAATAAGCTTTACCTCATGTAGACACTCAAAATATGCCATTTCAGGTGGGTATCCAGCTTCTGTAAGAGTTTCAAAACCTTTTTTAATTAACTCCACTACACCTCCACATAAAACTGCCTGCTCACCAAATAAATCTGTTTCACATTCATCTTTAAATGTAGTTTCTATAATTCCAGATTTTCCACCACCGATTGCTGATGCGTAAGATAATGCCAAATCTCTTGCTTTTCCTGAGCTATCTTTATGAACAGCCATCAAGCAAGGAACACCCCCACCTTTTTGGAACTCCGTTCTTACCAAGTGACCCGGTCCTTTGGGCGCCACCATAAATACATCCAAATCATCTCTCGATTTAATTAGGTCATAATGAATATTTAATCCATGTGCGAAAGCTAAACTTGATCCTTGCTTCATTCTCTGTTCAATATGATTTTTATAAATTCCTGATTGCAATTCATCTGGTGCTAAAATCATTACGACATCTGCCCACTCCGCAGCATCTGAAATGTTCATTACTTTTAAGCCAGCTTGTTCTGCTTTTTTAATACTAGAAGACCCTTCTCGAAGTGCCACAACAACTTCTGCTACTCCGCTATCTTTCAAATTCAATGCGTGTGCATGTCCTTGACTACCAAAACCAATAATAGCTACTTTTTTTGATTTGATTAAATTTACATCTGCATCTTTTTCGTAAAACATTTTCATAAAATTTTTCCTTTGTTGTCTTTTATAGTTTCCGACCCTTTGGACATAGCCAAAGGACCACTTCTAGTAATACTAGCTAACCCGAATGGTTTTGCTTTCTTAATAAAATTATTAATCTCACTTCTTTTTTTAACAAGTTGAATAATAAATGACTGTGGGGTTTTATCTAAAAACTCTCCTTTAAAGTCAACACAAATTTGTTCTGCTTGTTTTAAAACTTCAGCATCTCCAATAAATTTAATTAGTGCCAACTCTTTAAAAACTGATTTATCCAAATCTATTTTGAAATCTGCTACTTTGTGGACAGGAACTAATTTTAACAATTGGGCTTTAATTTGTTCAATAACTAATTTTGTTCCATTGGTTGCAATTGTAATTCGAGAAATATTTCGCTCTTCATCTACTTCTGCAACTGCAAGTGATTCAATATTATAACCTCTTCCTGAGAAAAGACCTGCAACTCTAGCCAGAACACCTGTTTCATTATCAACCCATGCAACAATAATAACCCTCTCTAATTTTTCTTCTGTGATGTCCGTACTGTAGGCTGATTTAGACATTAAACTAAAACCTTACCTTCTTCGGTAATTACTTCTTCATCTTCTGCTCCTAAAATCATTTCATTGTGAGCTTTTCCCGAAGGTATCATCGGGTAGCAATTCTCTTCTTTGGTAACACGACAGTCAAAAATTACTGGCCTGTCTACGCTAATCATTTCCTTAATCTTTTCGTCCAATTCAGCTGGTTTATCAGCTCTTATGCCAATAGCACCGTAAGCCTCCGCTAATTTTACAAAATCAGGAAGTGCCTCTGAATAGCTTTCAGAATAATTTTTATCGTGTAACAGTTCTTGCCACTGTCTAACCATACCCATGTATTCATTGTTTAAAATAAATATTTTTACAGGTAGTCTGTATTGAACAGCTGTTGAAAGTTCTTGTATACACATCAGAATAGAAGCCTCCCCAGCTATATCTATTACTAATCTTTTAGGGTGCGCAACTTGAACACCTATTGCAGCTGGCAAACCATACCCCATTGTACCTAAACCGCCAGAAGTCATCCATCTATTAGGTTTGCTAAATTTATAATGTTGTGCTGCCCACATCTGATGCTGACCAACCTCTGTAGTAATAAAAGTATCTTGATTTTTAGTTAATTCATAAAGTCTCTGGACTGCATATTGAGGTAAAATAACAGACTTATCCTCTCTAAAAGAAAGTGACTTTTTCTCTCTCCATATTTCAATTTGTTTCCACCAATCACTGATTTTTTCCTTGTTAGAACTTCTAAATCCAGGATATTTTTTCTTGATTATATCTACCATAGAACTCATTATGCTTTGGGCATCACCCACAATTCCAACATCTACTTTAACAACTTTGTTGATAGAAGATGCATCTATATCAATATGAATTTTTTTTGATCCTGGCGAAAATTTACTTACCATTCCAGTTATACGGTCATCAAATCTTGCTCCGATATTAATCATTAAATCGCAATCATGCATTGCATGGTTCGCTTCGTAAGTTCCATGCATTCCTAACATTCCTAAAAATTGAGAATCTTCTCCCGGATAACATCCAAGGCCTTGCAAAGTAGAAGTAATGGGAAATCCAGTCGTTGAAACTAACTCACGCAGAGTTTCGGATGCTTTTTCTCCCGCATTAACAACTCCACCACCTGTGTAAAAAATTGGTTTTTTTGCCTGAGCAATTAACTCAATTGCTTTTTCTATTTCGGTGGCATCTCCTTTGTAGTTAGGTTGATAGCTATCGATTTCAATTTTTTCATTAGATTTATAAATTCCTTTTTTAAACTGAATGTCTTTTGGAATATCAATCAAGACAGGTCCTGGCCTGCCAGTTGTAGCAATACGAAAAGCTTTATGGATTGTTTCTGCTAATTGATTGACATCTTTCACTAACCAGTTGTGTTTTGTACATGGCCTAGTGATTCCTGTAGTGTCACATTCTTGAAATGCATCTGTACCAATTAAATGAGAAGGAACTTGTCCAGTAATACAAACTAAAGGAATAGAATCCATATAAGCATCCGTTAAAGCGGTAACCATATTGGTTGCGCCCGGACCCGAAGTCACCAGAACAATCCCTGGTTTTCCTGTTGATCTCGCATACCCCTCCGCTGCATGGCCAGCTCCTTGTTCGTGTCTTACTAAAATATGTTTTATTTTTTTTTGCTTAGATAGCTGATCATATAGGGGAAGCACAGCTCCTCCTGGATAGCCAAAAATATATTCAACCTGATGATCAGCTAGAGCTTTGAAAACAATCTCTGCGCCGGTCAATTCCATGCTCATAAAATTCTCCTAAAAATTGAATTTATCTATCTAAAACTTTTGGTCAAGTTTTAGATAGACATATTGAAACTTTTTTTAATAATTTTGGATAATTAAGTTCATCAAATTGATTCCAATCCTTCATTTGACCTCTTTGCCAAGTATATTGTCTTTTTGAATACTGCCTTGTTCGAATAATAACCCTTTCTAAAAGATCTTTTTTAGTAATTTTCTTTTCCAAGCACTCCTCGATCTCTCTAATTCCAATAATAAAATTGGCGGGTAGTTTTTTATTAACCTTGAGTTTTATAAATTTTTTTACTTCTGCAATGGATTTTAAGCCTATCAAATTTTTTGATCGCTTAACAATCTGTTTATGTAAGTATTGTCTTTCTGGGCTTAATGTAATTTTAATAAAATCTTCTTTATTATATTTTGATTTTGTTTCACTTTGCCAATCATAAATAGATCTATTAGTTTTTAGAATAACCTCATAGACTCTAATCATTCTATGTGGATCTGATGCTTTAATGTATTTTTTACTCAAGGGATCTAAAGATATTAATTTTTTATAAAAGAGGTCATTACCTAATTTCAGGTGGAGCTTAACTACTTGCTCTCTGATTGCTTTGGAAACTTTTGGTATATTCGCAATTCCATTTGTTAAAGATTTAAAATAGAGACCTGTGCCTCCAACAATAATTGGTATTTTATTCTTCTTTTTTATTTCTTTAATTTTTTTCTCTACAAGCTTTAACCAATGTCCTACAGAAAAATTACTTTTCACACTTACGAAACCATATAAATGATGTTTAATATTCTTAGTATCAATTGGTCTTGCAGATAAAATTTTTATTTCTTTGTAGACTTGCATGCTGTCAGCATTGATAATTTCTCCATTGAACTGTTTTGCAATGTCGATTGCTAGTTTCGATTTCCCGGAAGCTGTAGGGCCTGAAATTAAAATTATTTTAGATTGCATGAAGTGTGAATTAATTAATTTTCACACCAACATATCTGCTTCTATTTTTAGAATCTATGATTGTTAACAATATAGATCTGCTTCCAGATTTAATAAGTTTTTTTAATTTATCTTCAAAATCAGAAACATTTTTAATTTTTTGGTTTTTCAAACCAGTAATGATATCTCCTACTTGTATGGGCGTATCCGATAAAGCGCCATCTGCTTGAATTTCTTGAATAATTACACCACCAATATCTGAGTTTAATTTTCTACTAGCTATATCCTGATCATTAATATTTCGAACTTTGGCACCTAAGCTTTTTAATAAAGTGTCTTTTTTCTTCTCTATTTTTTTGCTTTCTGATTTTTTCTTAAACTCTGCTGTATCCTCTAATCGACCAAGAATAATAGTTTTCTTTATAACTTTCTTATTTCTCCAGATTTTAAATGTAGCTGATTTTCCAACAGGAGATTCTCCGACCACTTTTGGAAGTTTTCTCATGGTATCTATTGTAACGCCATTAAATTCAATAATAACATCTCCATCCTTAACTCCAGCTTTTTTTGCAGGACTATTTGGATTCACGTCAGCAACTAATGCTCCCATAGCTTCTTTCATTCCTAAGCTATCTGCAATCTCTTTTGTAACTTCTTGAATTCTAACTCCTAACCAACCACGTCTTGTTTCTCCATAAGCTGTTAATTGACCAATAACTTTTTTTGCAAAACTGGAGGGGATTGCAAATCCAATCCCAACAGATCCTCCAGAGTTTGAAAAAATTGCTGTATTAATTCCAACTACTTCTCCCTTCATATTAAATAAAGGACCCCCTGAATTTCCTTGGTTAATAGAGGCGTCAGTTTGAATAAAGTTATCGTACCTTCCCATATTAATATCTCTATTAATTGCAGAAATAATTCCTGTTGTAACGGTCCCTCCTAAGCCAAAAGGATTCCCAATTGCAAGAACCCAATCTCCTACCCTGGATTTGTTAGAATCCCCAAGCTCTACCGGTTTAAATTTATCTTTAGATTGAATTTTTAATACCGCAAGATCGCTAATAGGATCAGTTCCTATTAATTTTGCCTCATATTCTTTTTTATTAGTAAATCGAACTACAATTCCTTCCGAACCCTGAATGACATGGTTGTTAGTTATAACAATGCCGTCTTCACTAATAACAAAACCAGATCCAAGCGCAGTAGATTTCTTTTTTTGTGGAGTTTGCTGCTGATTAAATTCTTTAAAAAAATCTTCAAACGGAGATCCTGGTGGAAATTGAAATGGTAGCGGTGTTTGAGATCTTGCCTCTACCACTCTAGTTGCTGAAATATTTACAACTGATGGCATTAATTTTTCTGCCAGATCTGCAAAGCTAGATGGAGCTTCTTTTGAAGTAACTGCAGATGATAAAAATAAGAACAAGGTAACAAAAACTATTCTGGTGATTTTTATTTTTTTAAAAAAATGTTTCATTGAAATATTATCTTTTAATATACCAGACAATTATAAAACCCAATAAGGCAAAAATAAGTCCGCCCGACCTAAGCTTTGTCGCAGGTAAATCTTTCATGTGATTAAGCATATTTTTCATGGCACCAGGAAACATTGCATAAAGCAAACCTTCAATTACTAAAAGAAGACCAATAGCTATACCTAGCTCCTTCATGTTTCTGATTATTTTTTTATTAAACTCAATCCAGATTTTCCAAAAAATCTAAAGAATTCACTGTCAGGAGATAGTATTAAAGAAGTTTCACCACCAATGAGTGATTTTTCATACGATTGCATTGCACGGTAAAAGCTAAAAAAACTAGGGTCTTTTCCGAAAGCATCTGCAAAAATTTTGTTTCTTTTTCCATCACCCTCTCCTTTTAATATTTCAGATTTTTTATTAGCTTCTGCTAAAATAATAGTAACTTCTTTATCAGCAGTTGACCTAACAGTTTGAGCAATCTCAGCTCCTTCTGCTCTAAACTCTTTTGCTTCCCTTAAACGTTCCGTTTGCATTCTTCGATAAACAGCTTCACTATTTTGTTGAGGAAGGTCTGCTCTTTTAATTCTCACATCAATAATTTCTATACCAAGCTTAGACGCTTCCGCATTTACATCTTGAGTAATTTTGTCCATGAGTCTTCCTCGTTCTTTGGAGACCAAAGTTGCAAGTTCTTCATTACCCAAAACACCTCTTATTCTAGAGTTAATAATGGTCGATAACCTTGATCTAGCTACCCTTTCATTTCCAACTGAAATATAAAATTTTAAAGGATCCTTAATCTTAAACCTTGCAAATGCATCAACTATCAATCTTTTTTGGTCAGACGCAATAATTTCTTCTGATGGAGCATCTAAATTTAAAATTCTCTTGTCAAGTAATACTACGTTTTGAACAAAAGGAATTTTGAAATTAAGCCCTGCTTTTTGAATAACCCTTTTTGGATCACCGAATTGCAAGATAATAGCTTGTTGAATTTCATTAACAGTAAATAAAGTAGTGTAGCTAATAAAAACAAGCAATCCGATAATAGGTAACAATATCTTTAATTTTTTTTCACTCATTATTTTTTCTCACTTCTCTTTTTTCCAAGTTCTGGCAAAGGTAAATAAGGAACCACACCGCCACTTGATTTTTGGTCTATAATAATTTTATCAATTCCCGCTAATACTTTTTCCATAGTCTCTAGGTACATACGCTCTTGAGTTACTGCTTTTGCATTTTTATACTCATCATAAATTGCAAGAAATCTACTTGCTTCACCTTCTGCAGAAGCAACTACTTGTCGTTTATAACCTTCAGCTTGCTGAACAATCTGTGCAGCTTCTCCTCGAGCTCGCGGTATAACGTCATTTGCGTAAGCATCAGCTTCGTTTTGTAATCGTTCTTTATCTGCTTTAGCAGCCTGAACATCTCTAAATGAATCTATCACTTCTTTTGGAGGATCTGCTTTTTGAGTTTGAACTTGTGTGATTTGAATTCCAGACTCATAAAAGTCTAAAATTTCTTGCATAATTTTCTGTGTATCAATTTCAATTCTAGCTCTTCCACCAGTCAAAACTGTTTGAATTGGGTTTCTTGCAACCACTTCTCTCATTGCCGTTTCAGCAACACTCTTTACTGTTTCTTCTGGATCCTGAATATTAAAAAGAAATTTTCCCCCATCTTTAATTAACCAAAAAACAGAATAATTTATATCTACTATATTTTCGTCACCCGTTAACATTAGACTTTCTTCTGGGACATCTGCAACACCAGTAGCTCGTCCAGTGTCTGATGCAGATCTATAGCCAACGTCAATTCTATTTACTCGAGTAACTTTTGGAGTAAGAGCTGTTTCTACAGGAAAAGGTAAATGATAATTTAGACCTGGTTGAGTTAAATTAACAAACTTGCCAAATCTTAGAACAACACCTTGCTCATCTGGTAACACTCTATAAAAACCGCTTCCTAACCATAAAGCCAAAGCAATAATAATAAACAATCCAATGGGTTTTTTTCCTCCAGGAATGTTTGTTCCTCCAGGAAAAATTTTTTTTAAAGAATCTTGAAACTGTCCAGCTAAATCATCAATGCTAGGTGGTCTTTGCCCTCCACCAGATTCAGATCCACCACCAGAGCCTTGGCTAGGACCATTGTTGCTTCCGCCGTTACCCCAAGGAGATTGAACCATATTTAAAATATTCTTAATCATTGATAAAATTAAAATTTATTGATGTAATTAATATATATAAACATAATTACTTTAAAGAAAATTACAAGAACCAAATGGACGCAAAATCAGTAAATTTAAGCAAAGAATTTGTAGATAAAATTTCTCCTGATTCAAAAAAATTAAAATTACCTATTAATGGTGTTAAAAAAATTGTTGCCGTCTCTAGTGCCAAGGGTGGTGTGGGCAAATCAACTGTTGCAGTTAATCTTGCCATTGCTTTAAAAAAATTAAACTACAAGGTGGGTATATTAGATGCAGATATTTACGGGCCTTCTATTCCACAAATGCTCGGGATATCAGAAAAACCAAAAAGCGAAGATGGAAAAAATTTAATTCCTATTTGTCAATATGGAATTCAATGTATGTCTATTGGGTTTATGGTCAATCAAGATACCGCTATGATTTGGAGAGGTCCCATGGTTATAAGTGCAATCAAAACCTTTACAACCAATGTTCTTTGGGACAATCTTGATTATCTAGTAGTTGATTTGCCTCCGGGAACTGGAGATGCTTTGCTAACTTTTTCTCAGGAAATTCAAATTGATGGTGCTGTAATTATTTCGACCCCTCAAGAGATTGCATTATTAGATGCAAATCGTGGGATTAAAATGTTTCAAAAAACAAATGTAAATATTTTAGGCATTGTTGAAAATATGAGTAGCTTTACCTCTGATGATGGGAGGGAATATTTTATCTTTGGTGAAAATGGGGCTGAGATAATGTCTAAGAATTTAAATATCGAATTGCTTGGAAAAATTCCGATTGAGATTGGGTTGCGAGAAGCTGCCGATAATGGAAAACCTTATGTGGAGTTTTTTGAGAACAACAAAACAGCAAGAGCAATAATTGAAATTGCAAAAAAAATAACTAAAAAAATTAAATAATTTTATCTTTTAATTCTAAGGTTTCCATAAGCTCATTCCATTCTCTTTTACCAAGACCGGAATCTTCATAAGAAAATTTTTTTCCACTAATCATTGATTTAACAATCTTTAATCCTTTGGAAGAAACGTGAGCAGCTCCTACTCTATAATCTAAAAACGCAGCATGCGTAATTGGAACCCACTTCTTAACCGTCTCTAACATCGCCTCTGCATAAACCCTTATCTCATATTGAGCATGACTGTCTGCTCGTAAAAATAAAAAATTAAGCAAATTAAGCAAATCAGTTTTCCAATACCATTGAGTATAAGAATTTAAAGTTAGATTCATTCTTGCTAGCTCTCTTGCAAGTCCAGATTTTCCTTCATCAATAGTTGTACCGTCAAATCTCTCGTTCAACATTTTTTCATAATTGTCATAAGTTCTTATAGAATCGTCTTTTAAAATTTTCAAAACCTCGTCTGCCTGATCTCCTGTAATCAAATCTCCTCTGCCTTGCCTATTGTTAGTGGCTTGGGCAGACAATTGTTCTTTTGCTGGAATATAAAACTCTTTATCTAATATGGAATACCTGGCTGAATATTCATTCACGTTTGCAGTTCTATGCCTAATCCACTGTCTTGCTATAAAGATTGGTAACTTTACGTGATATTTAATTTCGCACATTTCAAATGGAGTGCTGTGCCAATGCCTCATTAAATATCTAATTAAACCCTCATCAGTTGAAACTTTTTTTGTTCCTTTTCCATAAGAAACTCTAGCAGACTGAACAATTGAACTATCGTCACCCATATAATCAACAACTCTAACAAAACCATGGTCTAAAATAGGAATTGCATCGTAAAGAATTTTTTCCAACTCCGGAGAAGTCACTCTTCTTGTTGGGTATTGCTGAGCCTTTTGATCGGCTATTTCTTTATTTTGCTGCTCTGTAAGTTTCATTTAAGATTTATCTTTGAATCAGTTTCAGAAAGTTTTATATTATTGATGTTGGTTTTCCAACTATAACGATAAACGAAACTCGTAATAAACATTTTGGACCAGGGGGCGGTACCCTGCACCTCCACCATTTTACAACTCATGGGGGTGAAATAGGCTCGACAGATGTCTAAAAGTTTTTCTTTCGTTCAGTATTGTTCCGCTGTGACGGGCTACATTTTAAATGCTAACGAAAGTTACGCTATTGCTGCTTAATTAACTTCGGTTAATTAAATAGCAGGGGTCCGGGGCACCTTGCAACAGAACGCCCCACTTAAAATTTATAAATTTGCTAAAACCGCATCAGCACACTGTTTAGTGTTGCTATTTCCTTTAAGGTCTTTGGTTCTAGATTCTTCATTAGATAAAGTTTTTTCAATTGCTTTAACAATATTATCTGCCGCTTCTTTTTCACCTAAGTAATCTAACATCATTGCACCAGACCAAATTTGACCAATTGGGTTTGCAATTCCTTTTCCTGCAATATCAGGCGCAGAACCGTGAACCGGTTCAAACAAAGATGGAAATTTTTTCTCTGGATTAATGTTTGCAGAGGCTGCAATTCCTATGGTTCCTGTACAAGCCGGACCAAGATCAGAAAGAATGTCTCCAAATAAATTTGAAGCGACTACTACATCGAACCATTCTGGAGTTAATACAAATCTAGCAGCTAAAATATCAATGTGAAATTCATCTGTTGTTATGTCAGGATATTTTGATTTCATTTCTTTAAATCTTTCATCCCAAAAAGGCATGGTAATAGAAATCCCATTTGATTTAGTTGCACTTGTTAATTTTTTTCTCTTAGTGGTTTTCGCAAGTTCAAATGCATATTTCATAACTCTATCAACACCTTGTACTGACATAATAGTTTCTTGAATGGCAATTTCTCTATCGGTTCCCTTGTACATTCTTCCACCGACAGAAGAATATTCACCCTCCGTATTTTCTCGAACAATCAACATGTCTATATCGCCTGGTTTTTTATTGGCTAACGGACAGGGAACTCCTGGCATTAATTTTACAGGTCTTAAGTTAATATACTGATCAAATTCTCTTCTGAACTTCAGCAAAGATCCCCACAAAGAAATGTGATCTGGTATCAGATCTGGCATTCCTACAGCACCAAAAAATATAGCATCATGCTTACCGATCTGATCTTTCCAATTATCTGGAAGCATTGTTCCATGTTTTGCGTGATAGTCACAAGAAGCAAAATCAAATTCATCAAAGTGAATTTTAAACTGATGTTGCTCGGCAATTTTTTTTAAAATTCGAATTCCCTCAGGGGTAACTTCTTTTCCAATTCCGTCACCTGCAATAGATGCAATTTTATATTCTTTCATAAGAGTGTTTTAATTATTATAATTAATTATTCAACAAATTTTTTAAGGTCAGGCTTAAAATAATCAGGTCCCTTCATAACTTTTCCAGAATCGTTGTAGATAGGTTTTCCGTCCTCACCCAATTTACTCATATTTGAAGCTTGGACTTCGTCAAAACACTTGTCTAAATCAATACCAAAAGCATGACCCGCTCCATAAGTAACGTAAAGAATGTCAGTTAATGCATCAGCAACTTCTTTTAAATTTTTTTCTTCTAAAGCAACCTTCAACTCTTCCAGCTCCTCTCTAATAAGTTCGTATCTCAATTCTTGTGTTTTTTGTTCTGGAAAAGAAGATTTGGTCTCTACATTTTGTCCAAATTTTTTCATGAATATTTTGACTTTATTAAAATTACTCATATGTTTTATTGTATATGAAAATTATAATTATTTTTTTTTATTATCTTTTTATCCACAGGAGTAATTTCTTTTGAAAACCCAAAAATTAAAATAAATAATTTTTTTATCAATAAATACTAAGTCACAATTAAAGAGTTTGTGGAATACGCAAAAAAAATAATTATAAAACATTGGCAGAAAAAAATGATGGTGGATACGAATGGGAAGCTGGTTGGCAAAAGAGAAATGGCTGGACTTATAAAAACCCAGATGGATTTAAAGCCGAAAGCTTACTGGAGCCTGCTGTTTATATTAATAAATTCGAAGCTGAGAATTACTGCAAATCAATCAATGGTAGGCTTCCAAATTTTAATGAGTGGAAGGTAGCTGCTTATCAACAATTATTGACTTCACAAGAATTTGAAAGAAATAAGATTTATAAATATCCAAGTGGAGATATTCCAAAAAATATGAACTCGCAGGGTTTGTTAAATTACAATAAACATATGGACGTTACAAAACCTCCAGAAGGAATTAATGGATTGGTTACTAAAGGAGAGGATTCTTTAACTGCTGGAGCTTCTTGGTGGTATGGGTCCAGTATGACAAAAGTGACTGGTGCTCAATACAAACCATTTAAGTTTTATGCAATTTATGTTGGTTTTGTATGTGTATTTGATAAATAGATTTTTATGAGTGATGTTATTATTTATACGAAAAATTATTGTCCTTTTTGTGTTAGCGCAAAATCCCTATTAAATATGAAAAAAATTAATTTTAGTGAAATTAATTTAAATAAAAATCCTGAAAAATTTGAAGAAATGCTATCAAAGTCAAAGGGAGCAAGAACTGTTCCCCAAATTTTTTATAAAGATACCTATGTTGGAGATTGCGATAAAATTCATGAATTGGATTATCAAGGAAAGTTAGAAAGTCTTTTGGGCTTATAATTAATGTCTTTATTGTTTTTGAGTTTTTTCGCAGGAATAATAAGCTTTTTATCTCCATGTGTTCTTCCTTTAATACCTGGATACTTGTCATTTATTTGTGGAACTGATTTAGGAGAACTTCAAAGAAAATCAAAATATTTTGTCTTACAAAAATCTTTACTTTTTGTTTTTGGTTTTTCTATTGTTTTTATTCTTTTGGGAGCATCCTCTACTTTTTTTGGATCCTTTTTACTTAGTAAATCTCAGATATTCTCCAATATTATTGCAATAATAATTATTTTTTTTGGAATGTATTTATTAGGAATCATTAAATTTAATTTTTTAAATAATGAATTTAGATTTTATCTTTCTAAATATTCAAATAATTTTTTTTTTCCTCTTGTGGTTGGCATGGGGTTTGCATTTGGGTGGACACCATGTATTGGACCAATCCTTGGATCTATTTTGGCGTTAGCGTCATTAGAAAGTACTCTAACCGAAGGAATATTTCTTTTAATTACCTATTCTATTGGATTGGGAATTCCCTTTGTTCTTGCTGGATATTATATGGGAAATTTTTTAATATTTTCAAAAAAAGCAAGAAAATTCATTTCCAAAATTCAAAAAACATCAGGTGTAATTCTTATACTTACGGGAATCTTAATTTTAACTTCTAAGCTTCAAGCAATTGGGTTTTACTTGCTAGAACTTTTTCCTTTTCTGGGAAAATTAGGTTAACTAAAAATAAAAAGTTAAAATCCAAAAACTAATTAATCCTGAGACAATAGTTAAAATAATATTATTAAAAAAATAACCAACAATTACTGCAATGCAAAAAGCCCAAATTTGAGGGTTATCAATATTAACAAAAAACCCTTTTTTATCCAAGAATACTGCAGGAAAAATAAGAGCTGGGAATACAGCGGATGGGACGTAATTTAAAACTTTTTTCAAATTTGTATTTAAAATCTTGGGATCTATAAAAGCTATCATTGAATATCTTGTAAGAAAAGTGACAAGTCCAGCAACTGAGATCCAAAACCAAATCATTTTGAAATTTTTTTAAATTTAGCAACTAGAATGTAGGCAACACCTAAGGACAAAAGCGCAGATATAATAATATAAATCTTATAAGGAAAACTATAAGCGACAAGAGAGGTTAATCCTGAGATTATTATTACAATTAAATGATCTAATTTTCTTAATTCTGAAATAATTAAAGACAGGAAAGTTAAAGGTATTATAAATTCTAAGCCCAATTGTTCTGGAACAATATTTCCAAAAATTATTCCTAATAAAGTTGATGTTTGCCATAAAAACCAAAGAGTAAAGCCAGAGCCTAACATATGAAAATGAGAATTATAATTTTTTTTATTTTTTTTAAAATAAGAAAGAGAAACGCTAAAAGCTTGATCCGTCATTAGATAGCTAAGAAGAACTCTCCAGTAGTAGTTTAATTTATTTAAATATTGGGAAAGAACCGCTCCATAAAGTAAGTGCCTTGAATTAATTACAGCAACTGAAGTTATTATAACTAAAGGAGAGGCTCCTGCTATAAACAGTTGTGAGAATGCGATTTGTGAAGATCCAGCAAAAATTACAAATGACATTACAAAAGTAATCATTGGACTTAAACCAATTTCGGTAGCTGTTACTCCGTAAATAATTCCAAATGGTATAACTGGGATGGTCAGAGGTATAACATCTAGAAAGCCTTTTTTAAAAACTTCTATTTTGTTCACTAGATTAAATTATATTGATATTCTCTAGCTTTTAAGACTTCATCTGGGAGATTAAGCTCAACATCGCTCAATGTAATTACCTCATCTTTTTTAATATGTTTTTTTACAATTGCCCCATCTGAAAGACCTAGTGCTAAAATTTTTTCATCTTTCGATTTTTTAGATGTTACCAATTTTCCTCTTGCGCAAAATCCTCCCTCTCCATCTAAAATTTCTCCAACCTGCAAATCTTTTTTTGCATAAGAAGCAACGTCTGCATTGTAATACTTAGTATAACCAGTCGCCTTACTGTCCAAGGTAATTGAGTACATGGACTGAGCAAGCTCCAAACCAATATAGTGATAAGGCCTCCAAATTGCAGAGTAATTTCCTGAGCTATCTGTAACCATTCCATAATCACTGAAACAGTTTTTTACATACTGATTCTGGGCTTTGATCACAACGTAAACCCCCCAACGCAAGTCATTGGGAATATCTTTTTGATTTATATCAATGCTAGAAATAACCTCTACTTGTCCATTATACTCATTCATGCCGCCTTCTGATTTTGGAATAAGTTTTTTTGCAATATCATAAACTCCAACTGGAGGAAAAGTTAATCCATTGCTTGGGCATTTTAAATTAGTAGCATTGCTAACAGCTGCCATCTCAATTGCACTTTTATCTCCACACAAAAAAGAGTTAAACATTTTTGGATTCATTCCAGATTCAATCTCTGCTCTTTCTTTGCTTAATCCATAATGACCCCAAACAGTGTCTGGTGTAGAATATTCAAAAGTTGGGTGATATTTTGTTCCTTTCCCAGCACAAGTTACCTCGAAACCATTTAATTTAGCCCACTCCACTTGCTCAACAATTAAGGAAGGCTGGTCTCCATATGCCATAGAGCAAATCACATTGTGTTCTTTTGCAAGATCAGACAAATACTTGCCACAAGTAACATCTGCTTCAACATTTACTAAAATAATATGTTTTTTCTTTCTGATAATTTTGGCTGCATGAATTGTTCCAACAATAGGGTTTCCAGTTGCTTCTATAAAAATATCGACATCTCTATCTATTGCCTCGTCTAAAGATTCAAAAAAATTGATTTTGTCTACCGTGTCTTTGGTTAGTCCACTTTTAAGGCAATTGTTTTTGGCATTATCAATTTTTAAATCTACAATAGTGTCAATCTTAATTTTTTTTAACTGATTGTACTGAGATAAAAACATGGAAATAAATTTTCCACATCCTATGAAAGCAATGGATATATCTTTTTTCTGCTGTTCTAACTTCGTATAAAGATACATCTAAAATAATCTTTAATTAACCTGCCAACTTTTCTTGTGAAGTTTCAAAAGCAGAAGCAGGTAATCCATTTTTCCAAGGAAGGTCTACATCGTAGTCTTTTAATAAACAATCATCTGGCAAGCATTCAATTGGATCAAAATTTCTATGGGCAATGTATTCTTTTCTTTTAAATCTTTGAATGTGATTGCTAACAGCGCATAAACTTAAATAAACACTTACTCTATTAAATGGAGATAGATTACTACCTGAGGAATGAACTAGGCAACTGTGAAATAAAATCATAGACCCTGCAGGACCTCTTGGGCTAACCATGCCACCTTTAATACCACCTGCTCTTTCAACCAATTGACTTACTAGCTTGTTGTCTATTGTCCAAAGTGGGTAGCTTGTTGTGCTCGTATCATGCTTGGCATTAACTACTCCTCTTTTGTGAGATCCAGGTATAAACATCAAGGGACCATTAAATTCTGTTACATCATCAAGAAAGATCGCAACATTCATTGCTCTTTCGGTCGGCATTAAATCATCATTTTTCCAAGTGCCGTAATCTTGGTGCCACTGCCACACATCACCATCAAAAGCCATTTTTCCATTGATTTTAAATTGGTGCATATAAAGTTTTTCTCCCAACAAATCCTCAACAGGCTTTATCATTCTAGGATGCCTAGCTAGCTTTGCGAAAGGCTCACTGTACATATGTGCAGCAAAATTCGTTCGAACAGAATCTGAACTTTTTTCTCTAATATTGTACTCTTCTTTTCTTGAGTAAATTTCAGGAACTTCATTAACTAAATTTTTAGTTTCGTCAGAAGTAAAAAGTTTTGGAAAAAAGAGATAACCTTCTTTGTCAAATTGATTTAATTGTTCTTTTGTTAAATTCACAAGCTCCCCCTCTTTTTTTTAATCTACCATTTAAAATTATTTTAGCACTTTTATAGAAGATAGGAAGATACCAAATACAATAAATACTGCTCCAAAAAAATGGAACTTGGCGAAAGATTCTCCCAGCAATGTGATAGCCATTATGGAGCTAAACACTGGCATTAAATGTAAAAAAACTCCCGCCCTATTTGCTCCAATAATCATAATAGCTCCATTCCAAAAAATATAAGCCCCAATTCCCGCAAACAATACAACATATCCTATAGTCAAAAAAACTGGAAGATTAAGAGGCAAATACTTTCCAGATGCCACTTCTAAGAAATAAATGGGTGCAAGCAGAATAACACCAAAAGTTATTAAAGTTTGAAGTAACACGAAGGGTCGAAGATTAATTTTTTTTTCTTTTATAATAATTGAATAAATTGCCCAAGATAACATTGCTACCAGAATCCAAAGATCTCCTTTGTTAAGCTGCATATGTATCAACCTTTGAAATTCCATTTTAGTAATGATTATTACAACTCCCAACAGAGATACAGACACTCCGGCAATCTGATAAATATTTACTTTTTCTGTTTTAAAAATCGATGTGATTATAATAATTAAAATTGGTATTGTTGATATCATCAACACACCATTTAATACTTGGGTATAGTTTAGGCCATAATAAACAACGGAATTAAAAACTGATATACTGGTAAAAGACATAATGATGACAGAAAATAAATTTTCTTTAATAATCAACCTATTCTTAAATACGTCTCTCATTGTAAATGGGGCTAATATAATCCAGGCAACAAACCATCTATAGAAATTTAATGTGATGGGAGGAATTTCAAAAAGAGTAGCAACTTTTCCAACAATAAAATTTCCTGCCCAAAAAAAAGTTGCAAGAATAAGCATAATATATGCCATCATTTCACTTTTATTATTCATCATGATTTTATAATTGATTATCTTTATGAATTTTAGCACTCATTACAAGTCCTAAGCTAAACATCGTAGTAAGCATGGCAGTTCCTCCGTATGAAATAATGGGGAGAGGAACACCAACTACCGGTAGTAATCCAGTAACCATTCCAAGATTAACAGCAAGATAAACAAAAATATTAAATCCTATTCCAAAACAGACTAACCTAGAAAAATTATTTTGAGATTTTAATGAGATATTTAAAATTTTTAAGATGATGGCAAAAAAAAGTAAGATTAGTAAAATGGAACCAAGAAATCCAAACTGTTCTGCAAAAACAGTAAATATAAAATCTGTATGTTTTTCTGGTAAGAACTCTAAGTTACTTTGCGTTCCTTGCTTAAAGCCTTTTCCAAAAAAACCTCCTGATCCAATTGCAATTTTAGACTGAATAATATGATACCCTGATCCTAATGGGTCATTTTCTGGATTTAAGAAAGTTAGTATTCTTTGTTTTTGATAAGGCTTTAAAAAAGAAATAACGAAAGGTGCAATAACTAACAAAGAAACAAAACTAGTTATAAAAATTTTTAAGCTAAGACCGGCCAGCCAAAGCATTCCTACGCAAACTACTAAAATAAATATTCCAGTTCCTAAGTCTGGTTGACTGGCAACTAGAAAGAAAGGAATAGCAATAATGATAATAGGAATAATTAGTTTAGAAAAACGATCAATCTCTTCAACCTTGATATACTGATAATACCTAGCAAGTGCCAAAATTACTCCCACCTTCATAAGCTCAGATGGTTGAATATTAAAGAAATAAAGGTTAATCCATCTTTTTGCTCCCAGTGCAGATAAGCCAAAAAAATCCACGTAGATAAGCATAACAACTATTCCTAAATAAAAAATATAAGCAAACCTATACCAAAATTTGATATTAATAAATGCAACTACCAAAAACAAAAAAAGTGAAAAAGATATTCTTAGAAAATGTTTGAATAAATAATTAGTGCTAGAATTATCTACTGTATGTATAGTTAGCAGTCCAACAAAGATTAACACGCAGATTAAAGAAAAAAACAACCAATCAAACTGATTTATTTTTTCAATTATTCTTTCAAATAGGCTCTTGCGAATATATTTATACATTGCTTATTTTTTTTTCTTGATCGAAAATTTTTTTCATTACGTTCCTTGCAATGGGGGCTGCAACAGCAGAACCTGAACCCCCATGGTCAATGATCACTGAAATTCCATACTTGGGATTTATAGTAGGTCCATATCCAACAAATAAGGAATGATCTCTAAATTTCCAAGGTAAGTCTTTATTCTTTAAATCTTTTTTTCTCTGAGACTCTGATATTCTCCGAACTTGTGCTGTGCCGGTTTTTCCTGCAAAATTCATTTTACCAGCAATTCTTGAGCTATATGATGTTCCGCCAGGTTGATTAGTTGCATCAAACAAACTTCTTAATAAAAGCTCCCTATGTTTATCGTCTTTAATAATTTTTTTTCCCAGAGTAAGATTGTTTACCTTTAAAAAAGTTGCTTCAATTTGATGTCCACCATTTGCAATCTGGGTAATCATTTTGCAAAGCTGTGCATTAGTGGTTCTAAGAAAGCCCTGCCCTATTCCAGAGATCATAGTTTCTCCTAAATACCACGGTTTTCCTAGGGTCTCTTGCTTCCAGGAAGTGGAAGGCACAAGCCCTTTTTTTTCTTCAAAAAAATTTTGAAAAACATAATTTCCTAACCCAAATCTAAAAGCTGTTTTTTGCAAACGGTCAATCCCCAAGAGTCTTGCAACTTCATAAAAATAAATGTCACAAGATTCTTTAATAGCCCTACTTAAATTTATTCTTCCATGCCCCCTATCCTTCCAACAGTGGTATTTTTGATCATACAGTTCCACATCTCCTTTACAGGTGTGTCTAAAGTTTTTAGTAATTACTTTATTTTCTAAAGCAGATAGGGCAACAATCATTTTAAATGCTGATGCCGGAGGATAGGTGGCGGTGAGCGCTTTATTTATGAGTGGTTTTTTTTCGTCTTCTAATAGTAATTTATACTTTTCATGACTCATTCCGTAAGTAAATTTATTAGGATCATAAGATGGACTTGAAACGCAACATAAAACATTTCCATACATATCCATCACTACAATTGATCCCGCATAATTCTTTAGCTGTTCGTAAGCAAATATCTGTATATCTTTATCAATAGTAGTTTTGATTGTCGTCCCATCAATGCTATCTTCCTTAATTACTTGTTTAACTCTTCTTCCATAAGCATCAACTTCATATGTGGCAGAACCAGGCACTCCTAAAATATTCTGATTAATTTTTTTTTCTAATCCTATTTTTCCAACTTTTAAATTAGGAACACCTTGGTATGGAACACCCAAACTATTTAAATCTTTTTTATTTGGAATACCAACATATCCTAGAATATGTGAAAATTCATATGGGTATAAATATGTTCTTTCATAAGATACAAAAGGTTGGACACCTTCAAAATTTTGAATTGAATAATTTAATTTAGAAAATTCTGACCATTTTAGAATTTTATCAAGGACAAAGGGGAAATTTTTATTATGTTGATAATATTTTTTTTTATAAAATATAATTTCCGAATCTGAAAGAGGTACTATTTTTGATAGAGATGATAAAAAAAATTCTAAAGATTTTATTTCTTTAGGAATAATTGCAATTTTAAAAACTTGAAAATTGTCTGCAATAATATTGTCATTCTTATCGAGTATTGAACCCCTGGAGGGTGTTAACTTCCACTTCCTGAATCTGTTTTTGTCCGACTTGACAATAAAATCGTCTCTTTTTATTACCTGCAAATAAAACAACCGAGAAACAATTGTTGCAAAAAAAATGAATTTAAAAGAAGTCAATACAAAGGCCCTTCTTGATATCGTTTTGCTCTTACTTTCAGATCCTTTTTTAGGAGATGGTATGAAATATTTCATAAAAATAACAATATAACTGTGGACTTTTTTTTTGCAAAATGTTAATTCACCCGCTTATTTGGAGGTAGGTTATTAAAATAGAAGTTAAAAATGACAATCTGGAACAAGCACTGAGGGTTCTTAAAAAGAAGCTTCAACGTGAAGGAACATTTCGTTTATTAAAAATAAAAAGTACCTACGAAAAGCCCTCAGAGAAGAAAAAAAGAGAATTAGAAGATAATATGGCTAGAGTTAAGAAGCTTAGAAAACTTAAAGCTAGATTTTAATTTTTTTTACTATTAAATACAATTTTACTTATATATCGCGGGGTGGAGCAGTCTGGTAGCTCGTCAGGCTCATAACCTGAAGGTCCTTGGTTCAAATCCAAGCCCCGCAACCAAACAAATTTTAAGATTAATTTTTATTCAATACTTTGAACCTGCAATCTTTGTTGCGATCGCATCTCGTTCGCCACTGTTGCGGCTCACTCAATCTCTAATGCAAAGGCTTAACTGTTTAATAGTGGTACCAGGTGGATTTGCAAATAGCTTTGAAATGATAACTCCTACCAACTTTTTTCAGGGCGGGTTCTAAATATACTTACCTTTAGACTTGGGAACGTAGATTTGTAATCAACTAGAACTTAATGACTTCAAAAAAATATTATGGGAATTTTTTTGGAATGGGCTTGGGTGATTTAAAGAGCACTGAACATTAATTATTTAATTTATATTCCTAATGTGATTTTTGTATAACGATACAATGGTCATGATGGCTGATAAAACTATCCACGAAGCTACAATCTCAACTGTTGTTGCTTCAAAATTATCTAAATAAAAAAAACCAATTGTAAAAAAGGCTAATGCCCAAACTATAAAATGAACTAATATTTTTATCATATCTTAAATTTCATTCTTAATATTGTACGATTTCAAGAAGCCCGTTTCAAGGTTCATGGTTCTATTTGGAATCGTAATTAGCTCCAATTATTACTTTTTGTAAAAATAATAATGAATCTATGTAATGATTTTAGAGCCACAGTCAAAGGCACCTTGCAACAGAACGCCCCTTACCACTCTTCTACTTCTCTTGATTTATAATGCTGATTAAAGTTTAGATTGGTTTTTTGCTGGACTGGTGGTGAAATTTTACTTAAAGTTTTTTCATTGATTTGCTAATGCGTTGTATATACAGCCCATCCCAATTCCAGCAACCTCATCACCTTTAAGAGATTGTGCACGATTTGACATATGATTTTTTAAAAACTTTGAAGTTCTATGTTCTGGATATCTATACTGCACAACATGAAGCCATGGACCATTGAATGAAATACTATCTAAGTTAAGAGTAAATTTTTGAACTCCATTGCTAGCTTGGGAGTTATGTTGTTCCTTTGCCCAAGGCTCAATTTTTGAGTTATCTAGAAATGCGTCGTGGAATATCTCTACAGCTTTAATTAATTTTTTTTCAAAATTTTTAGGTAACTTCACTTTAGCAGCGTTAGCAATTTCTAGTATCATGAATGCCTCACCTAGACCTGTATGATGGTACCATAACGCTCTATCTCCACGAGTAGTTCTGTCTCTAATGCTTCCATCCTCTAAAATCCATTTATCAGCACCTTTAACTAGTTTCTTAACTAAACTTTTATATTTTTTATTACTATTATGTCTTAAGGTTATATTTGGAAAATACCAACCAGCAGAATTTCCCCAATAAAATTTATTAGCTGGCTTTATTCTTTTATAAAAAAGCTTAAACCACGCATTAATATTTTTATGTCTAGAATCATTAACCTTGTAATCAGAAAAATTAAGATTGTAGATATAATTTAATCCCATAATTATCTCTAAAGTAACTGTTGCGTCTTTTATCGGTGCTAAATCTTGTCCCTCAGGATCACTCCATTCTCCTTCACAGTCTTTTAAAATAGAACTTTTAGCTGAATTCCTGTAACATTGTTTTGTTTTGGTAAGAGCCTTATTTTTTGCCCATACATAAAGTTTATTAAAAATAACTTCTTTTATTTCATCGTCTTCATTTACCATCACAAAATTAACAGCATGTGTGTATGCTCTAAAAACATCTCTAGCATAAATACCTTCTACATTTTTATCATTATCCATTCTTGAATTGTAACCATAAATTCTTGGAGGGAGATCTTTATTAATTATATTAATTCTTGGTTTGTAATTTTTAAAGCCACAAAATTTAATCTTATGTTCTTTGGATAATTGACTGAATTGATCATAAACATCATCTGGTATAAATGGAGATTTACTTAATTGCTTTGCAGTTGAATTTCCACTCAACAACAAACCCAAAACCACGATCCCTAAAAGTTTTTTAATCATCTAATTGAATTTCCTATTGCAGATAAAATTAACACTACTACAGCAATTTTTGCTGCTGTTGCATATCCATATGGCTGACCCGATTGAATCTTTTTATTCTTATAAATGTCTGCTGCATTAAATACACCTATAACTGCAAGAATATTCCAACCAATTTGAATTACACTTACAAAAGTTACCATTCCTGATCCTTCTGATTCAGCACCGAAAACCAAAACATTGCCTACCATATTAGCTACGATAAAATACAACCAGAAAGTTTTTATTAAGCCTTCACCTCCTCTCCAAAATCCAAAAATATTTCCATCATCTCTTTTGGTTCTATTGTTAGTTTCTTTCCACGGATTATGATTATTATTATCCACGGACACTTTCTTTATTTCTTTGGCTCCTTTAGAAAGTAGTTTTTTTGAATCAGTTAGTTCATAATTACACTTTTCGCATTTGTAAGATGTTTTGCCAGCTGGTGAGGACTTAACTATTCTGTATTCATCACAATGGATATCCGGACAATGCATGTTGACGTTCTTGAATGTATCAATCGTTTTTTCTTTAATAATTGTAGGATTTGGAACGCCGCAACTAGGACAGGTGGAAGCTTCGGTAGAAACTTTTTTTTTACATTCTCTACAAGGTTTAAGAGCCATAACTAACCTTTGGAACCATCTTTATTTGAATTGATTCATCTTGATAGGATATTTCTACATCGTCATCAGGATTAAAGGTTTTGAGAACTGAGCGGATGTATTTATCTACATGATTTAAAGATGTATCGCTTTTGAAGTATTTCTTGAAAATCTTCATCCACGAATTCTACCCCAGAATCTCGGGCAATGGAACGGTGGGATGGGCCATGAAATAGGGATTATTAAGTAGCTGTCTAGTTGTTAACATCAGTCGCTTTAATAGAATTCGATTGAAGGCGCATTATTCCAGAGAGGAATTGGAATATTTTTGTAAGAAAGGAATAATAAATATTTAGGGATGGTGGATCTGGTGGGTAACGCTCCCACTACCCCTCGAATGTCAATCGAGTACTCTACTTTTGAGCTACAGATCCAATTATTTTTTTACTCTTTGTTCAGCTTTATAAACTACTTGGTATAATCTTTCTTGCCAATCTCTATCACTCTCATTCTTTTTTTTCTTTAGTTTTATATCTTTTTTAATAAATTTTTCAGCATTTTGGATAATGCCTTCTCTCTTGAATTTTTTTAATTTAAGTGCTTTCAGTTGTGCGGCTAAACCTATGGTACTTTTTTTGGTTCTATCAATCACCTTACTAACCATATATTTCATAATTTCTTCATTGCTAATTTCATATCGTTCAGCAAAAGCTTTAATATCCTTCCAGGTAGAACCAAAATATTCAGGGCTTTCTTTTGCTTCCCACCTCTTATCTAATTTTTTATCGTTTTTTAATTTAGGGTTTGTAAATGGTGCGGTGGCTTCCATAGCTTTAAGCGCTTGCAAAACTTTCTCTTTTGGATCCATGTAATATCTATTGTCTTTAGATATTTCATCACCCCTCATAAGCTCCATGAGCTGTTTTATGTTTGAGAGTTTATCTGTAAGTACGCCATTTTTCGATACTTCGAATGACATTTTTTTAGCAGGAGTTTTAAGAACCTTTTTTCGACCCATTCGCTATTTATATAACAGATGAGCCGATATGGAATACAATTTCCCACTGCCCCTTTCACTGCCTCTTTGAACTACTACGTTCTGCTACTGTTCTCTGTTCTTTCTAACGTAAGTTAAAACGGAAAGTGAGGTAAGTGTTATGATTCAGGGGTGTAAAATCTTCGACCCCTACAATGTCAATGTAGTACTCTACTATTGAGCTACAGTCTCTGAGCTAGTCTAAAGCTTTTGAAATTTCTTCTACCATTTTTTTAGCATCAGAAAATAGCATTAAAGTATTATCTCTGTAAAATAGCTCATTATCAACCCCAGCATAACCAGAGGACAAACCTCTTTTTACAAAAAGTACTGATTTGGACTTTTCTACATCTAAAATTGGCATTCCATAGATAGGACTAGCTTTGTCGGTTTTTGCTGCAGGATTTGTCACATCGTTAGCACCAATTACAAAACTTACATCCGTGTTTGAAAAATCATTATTAATATTTTCTAATTCAAAGACTTCATCGTATGGAACATTTGCTTCAGCTAACAATACATTCATATGTCCTGGCATTCTTCCGGCAACTGGATGAATTGCATAAGAGACTTTAACGCCGTGCTTTTTTAATTTATCAACCATTTCTCTTAAGGCATGCTGTGCTTGAGCAACTGCCATACCGTAACCCGGAACTATAATAACTGACGCTGCATTTTTCATTAAAAATGCGGCATCCTCTGCTCCTGCTTGCTTAACTGGTTTTTTTGGCTTATCTTCTGAGGACCCTTGATTAGATTCTCCTCCAAAACCTCCTAAAATTACATTAAACAAAGATCTATTCATTCCTTTGCACATTATGTAAGAAAGAATTGCACCTGAAGATCCTACTAATGCTCCTGTAATAATCAGAGCAGTATTTTCTAAAGTGAATCCTATTCCTGCTGCAGCCCATCCAGAATAAGAATTTAACATAGAAACAACTACTGGCATATCTGCTCCGCCAATTGGAACAATAATTAAAAATCCTACTAAAATTGAAAGAGCTGTGATGGTCCAGAATAATTGTTCTGACTGATCAAAGCATAAGTAAATTATTAAAAAAATAATGCTAAGACCTATCAGTAAATTAAGTATGTGCTGTCCCTTAAAAGTTATTGGCGAACCAGACATAAGACCTTGCAGTTTCAAAAATGCAATACAAGATCCGGAAAATGTAATTGCACCAATAGAAACACCAATGGACATTTCAATTAGAGAGGCTAATTTAATATTTCCTGCCTCACCTATTCCGAAAGATGAAGGATTGTAAAAAGCAGCAATTGCTATCAATACCGCACTAAGTCCGATCAAGCTATGAAATCCAGCAACAAGCTGTGGCATAGCTGTCATTGCAATTCTTGCAGCAATAAATGCACCCACTAAACCACCCAATGCAATTGGCCCCAAAATAAATAATGAATTATTAACTAAAATATTCATATCTTTAAGGGATAAAAGAGTAACCAAAATTGCAATTGTCATTCCTGCAATCCCAAGGAAGTTTCCTCGTCGTGATGTCTCGGGTGAACTTAAGCCTCTAAGAGCAAGAATAAAAAAAATTCCAGAAACTAAGTATAAAAAAGCAGTCAAATTAGCAGAAATCATATTTATTTATTTTTATTTTTTTTGTACATTTTAAGCATTCTTGCAGTTACCAAGAAGCCACCAAAGATATTTATGGCTGCTAAAAAAATACCCACAACCCCAAACCATAAAGAAACTGATGAACTCTCAGAATTAGATACTGCCACAGCAATCAAAGCTCCAACAATTATAACTGATGAAATTGCGTTGGTTACTGACATCAAAGGTGTATGTAAAGCTGGTGTAACACTCCAAACTACATAGTAACCTACAAATATTGATAAAATAAAAATTGCGAATCTAAATACAAAAGGGTCTACTTCAATCATTATGATTCTCCATTCATTAATACACCTTTAATTATTTCATCCTCTTTATCAATTTTAATTGTCTTGTTTTCTTTGTCATAAATAAGATCAATAAAATTATAAATATTTTTTGCTAATAAATTAGAAGCTGTTTCTGAAATTCTAGAAGCAAAATTTGTATATCCAATAATTTTAATACCATTTTTTTCTACTATCTTATCTGGTTCTGAAAATGCTGAGTTTCCCCCTTGCGCTGCTGCCAGATCACAAATGATAGATCCTGGCCTCATAGATAAAACCATTTCTTCAGTTATAATTCTTGGAGCTTTTTTTCCAGGAATTAAGGCTGTGCAAATTATAATATCTTGCTTTTTTACTGTTTCTTTTAATAATTCTTCTTGTTTTTTTTTAAAATCTTCACTTGCTTCTTTTGCATAGCCACCAGCGGTTTCTAAACTTTCAGCATCCTCAACAAAAACAAATTTTCCTCCCAAACTTTCAACTTGCTCCTTAGAAGCCAGACGAACATCTGTTGCAGACACAACTCCTCCAAGTCTTTTTGCTGTAGCGATAGCTTGTAAGCCGGCAACACCCGCTCCAATAATAAAAAATTTTGCTGGTGTGACCGTTCCTGCGGCTGTCATCATCATTGGAACAGCTTTATTAAATTCATAAGAAGAATCAATTACAGATCTATACCCTGCCAAATTTGCCTGCGAAGATAGTATGTCCATTGATTGAGCTCTCGTTATTCTTGGTAAAAAATCCAATGAAAATATATTTATATTCTTACTTTTAAGGTTTTTTAATATTTCTAAATTTGCTTTGTCAAAATTATTTAAAACTATATTTGCACCATTCTTTAATAGTTCAATTTTATCACTTTCTTCTAGAGAAATTTTTAGAATAATATCACTCTTTTTTAAAATATTTTCTTCTGTCTCTATTGTTGCCCCACTATCGATCAATTCCTGATCGCTAATATTGGAATTTAAACCATAGCTCTTAGTAATTAGGATTGTTAATTTTTCTTTGGAAAGCTTTTTTACAGTTTCAAGAGAAAGCAAAATTCTTTTTTCTGTATTATTTTTTTCATGTAAAGCTCCAATGATCATAAATAATTAATATATTTTTTTTTTAAAAAAAGCAAAAAATTAAATTAAATGTTTATTAATCGTAAAAAAAAAATTTAATAATAGTAAATTAAATTGCTACAAAAGAAAAAGTGCCATTAAAATAAGTATGATGACAATCGCTAAAGAGGAATACAAGGTTAATTTGGTAAAATTAGACCAAGTTTTTTGTTGCTCTTTGATATTCATTTGAAAATCGATATTAACCCTGACGAGCTTTCATGCGAGGATTTTTTTTGTTTATGACATAAAGCTTTCCTCTTCTCTTAACAAGCTTATTATTAAGATCTCTTTTTTTTAATGATTTTAATGAACTTACAACTTTCATGGTGAGGGTATTATATATTTAATTGTTTTTTGTAAAGCTATGTTTTTGTAAAAAATCTTTTATGTAAGATTTTAAGGAAATTTTAGCAGTTTTTTTACAAAACTTATTACCCAAATTTATGTCATTTAATGCTGAGGCATATCTTTCTCCTGGTCTGCGAGGTAAATATTTAATCTTCAAGAGAAACATCTTGGATAACTCAATAATTGAAAAAGATTTTTGATGAGCGATAGAATAATGTTTATTTTTATTTTCTTTCCAAGCTTGGTAGCAGACTTGAACCGTGTCTTGCACGTGTGTAAACTTTCTAGTTTGGGTTCCCGGTCTAACGACTGGTAATTTTTTTTTATGTAAAAAATGATCCTCAAATATACCAACAACGGTAGCCATATCTCCCTTGCAAATCTGTCTTGGACCGTACACATTGTAGAAATAAACAACTTCGTATTTAAAATTAAACCATTTTTTTAAATTTTCCAATAACTCCAAATTCTTAGCTTTGGTAAAGGCATAAGGAGAGAGATTTTTATCCTCACCATGATTTCCTAAACTCGCAGAAGTTGCTGAGTAGATCAGTTTAATTTTATTTTCTAAGCAAAATTGAAATACTGCCTTGGAAGCTATGGAGTTGGAATAAAAACATTCATCAAATTTTAAAAAGCTTTGATAAATTCTTGAAAACTCGCCGAAGTGAAATATTGCATTTATTTTTTTTTTGTATTTGCCTAAAACTTTGTCTATTTTTTGTGTATTGGAATTTATGTACCTAACTCTACTATTTCTAATATGATTTTTTTTTGTTCCGGAGGAGTAGTTATCTATGCTAATAATTTCAAATTTAGTTTTATTTAATAATAGTTCAATTAAATTTGAACCAATGAAACCAGCGCCTCCAGTTACTACAATTAAATTTTTCATTGAAATAATTTATAGATGTTTTTTAAAGCCTGGCAACGACCTACTCTCCCATACCTTAAGGCAAAGTACCATCGGCGCTGAAGAGCTTGACTTCCGAGTTCGGAATGGGATCGGGTATTACCTCTTCGCAATAATTACCAGGCCAACTTTTCTACTAAATAAACAAGATAATGTAAAGTTTCTTTTTTGGTCAAAAAAGAAAATAATAAACAATTCGATCCAATGTCAAAACAGCTTTATAGAAATAACAAAAAAAAAGAGCGGTTTTTTATATGATTTTTTTTCGGAAAAACCCTATCTGCAAACCATAAAGTATCATAAGATAATTATTAAAAATACTGCCATTCGTAGTAATGGGCCATATTGTAATGAGAAGTCCTGCAAGTAAACAAATTTGATAGTCACTAAGCCAAATACGTTTGTTTATAACACGCTCAAAAACATGCCTCACACTCAGGTAGGAAAAATAGACAAAAAATCCTGCTAAAAAAGAAAATCCTACTATTCCTAGTTCTGCAAGCAACTGAACATAAAAATTATGAGGATGTGTGTCACATGGTTGGATACCGCCATTATCGTATACTTTGCATTTTACTCTAAATAATTTTGGACCATGACCTAAAATAGGTTTGTCCAAAAACATGTTCCAAGCCGTCCTGATCAAAGAATCATGCTCTGGAGTAAAGAAATATTTTTTAGAATTGTTTATACCAATGCTCTGAATGGGGTCTTCTATATAACGTTCTTTAAACTTGGAATTTTTAAGTATTAACAATGTAAACAAGCCAAATAAAATAACAATTATGCTTATACGAATCAATTTGTAACAAGATAGAAAAAAGAGCAAAAACAATGAGTACATGATTAAAAAAAATAAAGATGATCGTTCTCCTGACATAAAAATAAGTATTGCTACTAGAACTAAAAAAACAGGAAAAAAATAATACTCCCAAGGCTGTTTATTTTCTCTTACTAAAAACAAAGCAATAAGAAGTGGGGATAAACGCACCAAATAAGACCCCATGATTAATTGATCGGCAAAAAAAGAAGAGGCCCTAACCCCTGCTATTTTATATCCAAGCACATTAGATCCAGTGAAATACTGAAAGTAGCCATCCAGAATTAGCACAGAAAAAGTAATCAGGAATGCAAAATAAAAATAATCTAATATTTTTTTATTTTGATCAATCAAGTAAGAAATTAATAATGCGAAGATTCCAATTCTAACATAAAATAGAGAGCTTTTTAAACTAAATAAAATCTCATCCGATAATAGAGATGACAAAACACAGACTCCCCAAAAAAAAATAAAGGCAAAAAAATAAGGATTATAATAGATGGAATACATTTTGTGTTTGAGTGAATAATACAAAAACCACAATGACGCAAAACTCACCAACAAATCTGGTAAAAAAGGACCCGTCACTAGCAAAGGAATTAAACAAGCACAGAGAATACTGAGGATATTAAAATGAGATGATTTGCTAAATTGGTGCATTGTTACTTATTATATAATAAAGATTTTTTGTAATTATCTTTATTAGAAGTAATAATTCTCTTTGAAAATTTACAATTTATTTTTGGGTCGTTATAAAATAAAGTTCTCTCGTGTTTTTTGGAGTATTTTGATGAGGTTAAGTATTCAATCATTGCTGTTTTAGAGAGAACCAAAAAACCGTGAGCAAAATTGCCAGGAATATAAAGCATTTTTTTATTTTGAGCAGAAAGTTTGATTGAAAATTTCTGTAAATAATGTTTTGATTTTTTATCTAGCGAGATAATAATATCTAAAATCTCACCTTCCAATACTCTTATGACTTTATCTTGGGAAAAAGGTTTGGCTTGATAATGAAATCCTCTAAAAACATTTTTTTTGGAAAACGAAATATTAATTTGTTTTATTGAAAATTTTTTTTTTAAAATTTTAGAGAATTTATCATTATTAAAAGCTTCATAGAAAAAACCTCTACTATCTCTATGCAAATTTGGTTTTAATACTTTAAATCCACCAAAACCATTTGATAAAATTTTCATTTAATAATTTTTTTTAAATAATTACCGTATTCGCTCTTTCCGTATGATAAAACTTTTTTCTTTAAATCATCTTTATTTATCCACTTATTATTGAAAGCTATCTCTTCAATGCAACCAATTTTAATGTCTTGTCTTTTTTCAATAGCGCTTATTAATTGTGAACATTCATAGAATGATTCGAAAGTACCTGCATCTAGCCATGCAAATCCTCTATTTAAATACTCAACTTTTAGTTTTTTATTTTTTAAAAAAAATTTATTTAGATCTGTAATTTCAAGTTCATTTCGAGCAGAAGGTTTCAAATTCTTAGCAACTTTTATTGCTGAATTATTATAAAAATAGAGTCCAGTAACAGCAAAATTAGATTTTGGTTTTTTGGGTTTCTCTTCTAGTGAAATAGCATTTCCTTTTTTATCAGATTCAACAACTCCATATCTGCCAGGATCTTTTACATGATAAGCAAAAACTGTTGTATTTTTTCTAGAACTTATTTTTTTTAAAATTTTTGAAAAATTATTCCCATAAAAAATATTGTCGCCCAGCATAAGTGCGAATGGAGATTTTTTTAAAAATTTTTCTGCTATAATTATTGATTGAGCAATTCCTTCTGGTTTTTTTTGTACAGCATATTCAAATTTCATTCCAAGGTCTGCCCCATCTCCAAATAAGTCTTTAAAAAAATTTATATCACGCGCTGTTGAAATAATAATTACTTCCCTAATCCCAGCCATCATAAGGGTACTTAAAGAATAATAAATCATTGGCTTGTCGTGTATTGGTAACAATTGCTTTGATATAACTTTTGTCACAGGAAATAATCTAGTTCCACTTCCGCCCGCTAATAATATTCCTTTTCTTTTCATTATATTTTTTTTAAATATTTTTTTAAGTAAAAATCCCATGTTTTTATAACCAATCTCAAATCCCTTTCAACCCTTGATGTACTTAAAGAAGAATTTTTTGGCCTTGCAGCTAACGAATTAAGGGCATCTGATTTGATAGGTAAAATTACAAATTTAACTTTGTTTTTAAAAAATTTATGATTTTTTAAAATATATTTTGCAACATCTAACTTTGAGGAACTTTTTTTTGAACAAAGATGATATATTGCTGAATTTAAATCACCTCTCCCAAACTTGCTAATAGCATTTAACAAGCATTTAGTGATTAACTCACAAGGAGTTAGGTTGCCATACTGATCATCAACAACATTAATTGTCCCGTTATTTTTCAAGTTGTAAATAATTTTTTTTATAAAATTATTTTTTTTACCCTCTCCATAAACACCTGACAATCTTAATATTAAATATTTACATTTAGATTTAACAATAGCTTTTTCTGCATATAGTTTTGTTTTTCCATAATAGTTTATTGGCTTGCACAAACTTTCTTCTGTATATTTTGTTTTAGTTTTTCCGTCAAAAACATAGTCCGTAGAAAAATGTATAAAAAAAATATTTTTTTTCTTACATTCATTCGCTATAACTTTTGGTACCTCCCCATTAATTGTAAAAGCTTTTTTTCTTTCAATCTCGGCTTTATCCACATTCGTGTATGCCGATGCATTGATAATAATATCGGGTTTTTCAGAATTTATAATTTTTTTTATTGTTGAAATCTTTAAGAAGTCAGCTTTTTTAATTTTTTTATTTATTTCACTAGATGAGTAGTAATGAATAAAAAAATTTTTATATTTATTTTTTAGTGTAGAATAAATTGCATTTCCAACTTGTCCTGTTTTTCCAAATACTACAATTTTCATCAAAGTCTTATGTGCTATATTTTTTTATATACCAGTCGACAGTTTGTTTAATTCCATCTGAAAAATTAATTTTAGGTTTCCAGTTTAGTGTTTTTTTTAATTTATTAAAATTTACAGAATATCTAAAATCATGACCTAATCTATCAGTTACAAATTTTATTAATTTTAAATAAGAAGTTCCGTCTTTTAGCGGAGACTTTTTGTTCAAATGAGAACAGATTAGTTTAACTATTTTTATATTTTCAATTTCGGTTCCTCCTCCAATGTTGTAAGCCTCACCCACAAGACCTTTCTTAACAATTGCCAATAAAGCATCGCAATGATCTGATACATGCAACCAATCTCTAATATTTTTTCCATTTCCATAAACTGGAATAATTTTTTTTTGAAGTGCTTGATTAATTACAAGTGGTATTAACTTTTCTTTATTTTGATATTTTCCGTAATTATTTGAACAATTTGTAACTATTACAGGTAATCCATAAGTCTTATACCAAGCTCTTGCTATTCCATCTGATGCTGCCTTACTAGAAGAGTAAGGGCTATTTGGATAAAATTTATTATTTTCATTAAAGGCTTTTTCTTTTTTCTTCAACGATCCATATACTTCATCCGTACTAACATGAATAAACTTAAATGATTTTTTTTCACTTTTGCTTAGTAAATTAAAGTAATTTAAAGTGAAATTTAAAAAAACTGAGAAACTAAAAACATTAGTCTTTATAAACTTTATAGGGCCAGCAATAGAATTATCCACATGTGTTTCTGCAGCAAAATTTATAACTTTTTCAATGCAATAACTTGAAAAAATTTTCTTTAATAGGTCTCGGTTACCATAGTCGCCTTTGAAAAATTTATAATTTTTATTTTTCTTAAAATTGTTAAGAATTTCATGATTTGCAGCATAAGTTAGCTTGTCTAGGTTTATAATATTTATTTTTTTTTTAAGAGCTATTTCTATAAAATTAGATCCTATAAATCCACAACCCCCCGTAACTAAATAATATGTTTTTTTTTTCATTTGTATGCTATTTGTGATAATTGTAATTCTTTTTTATTTAAAAAATACAATACATTTATGACACTAACAAGTATCCAAAAATTACTAAAAGACAATATCTTTTTTTTTAAAGCTTTTTCTCTTTTATTAATTATTTTCGTTTTCTTATTTTTACTTTCCGTTGATCGTTTTAATTACAACCCATTAAAAGTAAAAATTTTCTTTACAACTACTCAAAATGCGCAATTAGATATGCACCTAAAGAAAAACCAATTTACTTACGATCCTCAAAATAATCAATATTTACCTGGAATAATTGAGAAGCTAAATCAAGAAAGCTACTCGTCGACAGAAATAGAAAGAAAAGGGACGGCGACGTTAACTGATCGCTTATCATTTGCTAGAAGGCAAGAATTTGCCAGAAATAAAAAGGACCAAAGAAGATTTGTTACACAGCTTTTTTTTACACAAAATAAATTTACAAACACCATTTCAACTAGTGCCAGTCTAGAGCAAAGAGAAGAAGTAGTTAAATTTTTTAGAAACTTTATTAAAGCTCACAATGACTACATAATTAAGTTTTATATTAAATCCATATTTGAAAGAGAAAAAGCAATGGTAAATTTAAGATTTAATAAAAAAATTAAAACCCATGAAAAAAGAATACGTAACAACTTATCTGTAATACAAACAGTCATTCCCAATATAAGCGGAATAAGTACAGCTAAGCTGCAAAAATTGACGCCGAAATTGGGAAAAGAACTTAAAACTTTTTACAACTTGGAAGTTATTTATAACCTAGATTTTTCTAGATTTTTATTAAATAGACATTTTCAAAAAGATAAAGTTATAAATTCATTGGCGAGGGGGGAAGTAAGTAAGAAGAAGAAAAAAACAGAAGGTTTGAAAGATGAGTTTGGAAATTTTTACGAAAAAAAAAGAGAGAAGAGAGTAGAACAAAAATTTTCTCAAAGCCAGTTTATTAGAATGATTGAAAAGATTACTAAAAGCCCTCTTAATGATATTAATAAAGAAATGATATCATCAAATGCTGCCTTGCTATCATATCTCTCAAATTTAGAAGCCCTTAGAAATATTAAAAATAAAAATTATGTTTTTTTTGAGGATCTGCAATTTTATCAAGAAGAAATAAATTATATAAATGAAAAGCAAAAAGAAGTGGAAAGTTTATATAGAACTGTTTTGCCTAAGATTAAAATAATTTTTGAGGAAAAAAATTACCTCAAATACATTTTGAGTTTAATTTTATTTTTATCATTGTCTTTAGCTACGGCTCTCACACTTCTAAAAAATAACTTAAGTTTAAGAAAATAATTTTTTGTCTTTAAAGTAATTGTCTATTTCTAAGCTATTATCATTTTTTGCCAATAATTTTAAGTTTCTATAGATTTCTTCAAATTTTTTTGAATCATAATCTAAATTATCTACTGAAATAATATCTTTATTTTCCGTTAAATTAGAATTGGAATTAAAAAACAAATCCTCATTCATTTTTTCTCCAGATTTAAGTCCAGTAACTATAATTTTAATATCACCCGAAGGATTTTCATCATTTTTTTCTGTTAATCCATAATGATGAATTAATTTAACGGCTAAATCGTAAATTTTAATAGGTTCTCCCATTTTTAATAATAATATTTCACCATTCTTTCCTACAAGTGGAGATTGTATAACAAGTTTAACTGCATCTATAATTCTCATAAAATATCTCGAAACTTCTTTATGTGTCAATGTGATGGGGCCTCCACTTTTAATTTGTTTAACAAAAAGAGGTATTACAGATCCGGATGAATTCAAAACATTTGCAAATCGAACAGATAAAAAATTATTTTCAGAATTGCTTGTTTTAGAAAAGTACTGAACTGCAAGCTCAGATAGGCGCTTGGTACAACCCATAATATTACTTGGGTTTACTGCCTTGTCAGATGAAATAAGAATAAAATTTTTGATATTATATTTTTTACAAAGATCACAAAGATCATAAGTAGTAAAAAAATTATTTTTGACAGCCTCAATAATATTATTTTGGACAATGTTAACATGCTTATAAGCAGCGCAGTGAAATATAAAATTTGGCTTATGAAGTTTTAAAATATTTTCAATGCTTTGCAAATCTTGAGCTGAAGCAAGCAGAGGTACAATTTTTGTTGAAATATTTTTTTCTTTTATAAGAATGTTTAAGTCTTCGATAGTTTGATATAAATTAAATTCTGAATTTTCTATAATAAGTATTTTTTTGGGGTTAACGTGAGCTAATTGCAAAACTAATTCTCTACCAATCGACCCGCCCCCACCTGTTATTAAAATTACACTTTCTTTGTAATGTTGTCTGACAAGTTTATCGTCCCACTGTATCTCCTTGTTAACTAAATTAAAATTTTGTACATCACTTTTAACTTGGTATTCTAATATATCTTTTACATCAGGTATTACCTTAAAAACTATCTTCTTATCTAAAAAAAAACTTTCAATCTTATGTCTCACATTTAAAAAATTTTGATCACCGACTGCCAAAACTGTATCAATTTTATCTTTAAGTTTTAAATCTAAATTATCAATTGAATAAATTGGTATGTTATTAATTGTACTTTCTGAAATATTTTTATCATTTGTTAGAAATGCAACAGTCTCATAATCTTTAAATAAATGGTAGATAGAACTTGTTACTTCAATATTGCCATAAAAAATTGATTTTGAGTTATTTTTTTTATTTTTTTTAATAAAAATAATTAAGAAATTTATAAAATACCTGGATGTCAATAAAGTGATAAAAAAAATTATGGGATATATTAAACCAATTGTTCTTGGAATTCCCGGAATCCTAAAAATTAAAAAAAAGGAAAAAACAAATGTAGTATAAACAATGAAAATTATTAAAATATTTAAAAAATTGTCTAGATTAAAAAACCTAGACAAGGGTTTATATAAATTTAAAAAAAAACCAACTATGTAAAAAACAATTAGACAAAATAAAAAGCTTAAAAATTGATTAAAGGATTCATTAATAAGAAAATTTTCAAACCTCAAATAAAAAGCAAACAAAAAAGAGGAAAAACATAATAAAAGATCAATCAATACTAGGATTGTTGTTTTTTTAATTTTAGACAAGCTGTTCAAGGTAGCAATCATAAAAAACTATTATATTAATTGAATAATTTTTGATACGTATAAAGTTAATGAATAAAAAAAAATCAGCAAGCGGATTGATAAAAACATTAAGTAGAAATAATGATTCTAGAGGATATATAAAATCAATATGCGACATGCCGATACAAAATGTATCGATTATCAAATGCAATAAAAATACGATAAGGTCTAATCATTATCACTTCAAAGACTATCATATAATGCATGTTTTGGAGGGCGAGGTTTGCTATTTTTATAAAAAATTAAATGAAAAAAAATTAAAATTTATTAAAGTAAAAAAAGGCGAAAACATCTTTACTCCTCCAAAGGAATTCCATGCAACCTTTTTTTCAAAAAAAACAATTTTAATTGTTTCAAGCAAGAATCCAAGAGATCAAAAAACATATGAAAAAGATACTGTAAGAATTGAGCTTTTAACAAAAAAAAATATAAAAAGTATTTTAAAACAAAATGAAAAATCGTGAAATTGTTAAATGCCGGCTTTGCAATCATGATGCATTTACTAAAATTTTAAACTTTGGATATATTTCACTTGGAAATGACCTCCAAAATAATTTTAAAAATTCATTAAAAACAAAAAAATATTTGTTATGTTTAATTAGATGTAAAAAGTGCTCACATTTTCAATTAAACTACTCTGTAAGACCCAAAATTTTATATGCAAAAAATTATACCTATCTTTCTAGTACTGGGTTAAGCTTTGTTGAATATTTAAAAAATAACTCAAAAATTCTAATAAAAAAATTAAATCTAAAAAAAAAAAGTCTTGTTTTGGATATTGGCTCTAATGACGGAACAGCTTTAAGTTTTTACAAGAACAGCGGGATGGAAGTTTGCGGTGTAGATCCCGCATCTATACCAGCAAAGATTGCTAATAAAAAAAAAATTTTTACTTATAATAATTTTTTTTCAAAAAAAATAGTACGTAAAATTTTTATAAAATTCGGTAAAGCAGATTTAATTATAAGCCATAACACGCTAGCTCATGTAGAAAACATACACGAAATATTTAAAAATATTTATTTGTCATTAAAAGAAGGTGGTTATTTTTCTTTTGAGATTGGTTATTTTAAAAATGTAATTGAAAATGACTATTTTGATACAATATATCATGAGCACTTAGATTATCATCATGCAAATCCTCTTGCTAGTTTTTTACAAAAAATTGGTTTTAATATAATTGATATTCAAACTAACAAAATTCAGGGCGGTTCATTAAAAATTTTGTGTAAAAAAGATAATAAAAAAAAAATATATAAAAAAGTTAAAAACTTTCTGATAAAAGAAAAGAAAACAATTTTGTATAAAAATTCATATTTAAAAATATGGAAAATAAAGATTGATAAAAAAATGAAAAAATTAGAACTATTAATAAAAAAAAAATATAAAGAAAAAAAAACTATCTGCGGGTATGGAGCTCCAACAAAGTGTGTCCTCTTACTTAATCAATCTAAATTAAATAGTCGTGAAATTCTAAATATTGTTGAAGATAACTCTCTAAAAGTTTCAAAATTTCTTCCAGACAGTGGAATAAAAATATCTTCAATTCAAACGCTAAATATCACTAAACCAGATTATTTAGTTATATTTGCCTGGAATTTTGCTAAAGATATAATAAAGAAACTAAAAAAGAGGAAAATTAGAACTAAAGTGATAATACCCTTACCTAAATTGAAGATAATAAAATTATGATTGAAGAAATAAAAAATGCATTAATAGTTGCTCCCCATCCTGATGATGAGACCCTAGGAGTGGGTGGAACAATTTCCAAGATGGTCAAAAAAGGAATAAAGGTAACAGTTCTAATTGTAAGTGGTCATTTACCACCTTTATATTCAAATAAAGAATTTGAGATAACTAAAAAAGAATGTCTCAAATCACTTAAAATTCTAGGAGTAAAAAATATTTTTTTTTTAAAGATCCCTGCTACGAAAATACACGAAATTCCAGTTAGTGAATTGAACCAAAAAATAAAAAAAGTTTTCGACCAGAGCAAACCCGAGATAGTTTTTATTCCATTTCCCGATAGACATATTGATCATAAAACTGTTTTTGAATCCGCTATGGTATGTTCAAGACCATCAAAAAAAAATAAAATAAAAATATTGTTAACTTACGAAACTCTATCTGAAACGCATTGGAATGCCGATGGAATTGAAGCTAATTTTGTTCCTAACTATTTTGTAAACATAGAAAAGGAGATTGGAGTTAAAATTAAAGCCATCAAGTGCTATAAATCACAAATTAAAAATCAAGCGAGATCAATTAAGGCAGTTCAATCTTTATCAGAATTTAGAGGTAGTCAAAATTTTTTTAAAAATGCAGAAGCTTTTAAATTAATAAGATTGATATCTTAATATTTTTTTTTCAATTTTTTTTAAAAGAACGATATTTTTATAAATGCTATTTAATTCTTTAGATTTATTTTTTATCCAATAACCTGCATTTTTTTTCAAGATAATTTCGAAACAATTTCTATCTTTAATTATTTTTTTTTTAGTATTGTAAGTAATTTCTTTATTTTTTTTTATTCCGTAAAAAAAATAGTCAAAAGTGATTTTTTCATTTTTTTTATCATGTAAAATAATATTATTTTTATATATTTTATCTTCTCCAATATTTATGAT
>Ga0209816_1000055_pt1 | contig 89059 bp, 84 predicted proteins | sample CoawatmetaG01DNA_FD_187509 | JGI IMG/M metagenome (GOLD analysis project Ga0209816, IMG submission 187509) | Marine microbial communities from the West Antarctic Peninsula - Coastal water metaG017-DNA (SPAdes) (version 2) | ecosystem: Environmental > Aquatic > Marine > Coastal ...
TTTAAAAGCCAAAGCAATAAATTTGTTAATCGATAAAAATTTATTTTTATTAAATAAAAAAAATATAAAAAACATATTTTTTCAAAATGAATGGGTTAAATCGGTAGTGTTTAAAAAGAAATTTCCTAATGAATTGTATATCCATATTACAGAATACTTCCCAATAGGATATTATAAAGTTAAAGAAAAAAAATATTTGATAAATAGCAACTATAGCAGCTCATTATTTCTAAATAACATAGATTTGCAACATCTTATAGAGTTTGAAAATATAAAAAATCTTAAGGAACTTAAAATTTTTGTAAATAAATTAAAGCTTTATAATAAAATTTTATCACAAATAAAAAAAATTGAATACATCCATGAGAATAGGTGGGATATAATTTTGAAAAATGAACAGTTAATTAAATTTGGTTCGTATAATTTAGAAGAACAAACTGCTATTTTGGAATTTTTTTTAAAAGATAAAAAAATTGCAATGGTAGATTTGAGAATTAGAGGTCAAATTGTGGTTAGTTATGAAAAGTAATTTTTCTCCTACGGGTGTTTTAGACATTGGATCTTATGAATTAAAATTTATTATATTCAAAATTGAAAAATCTAAAATTAAAATTTTATCAAAATCAATTTTAAAAACAGATGGCCTTAAGCGCGGGCTGATTTCAGATTTAAATAAATTTACCAAATCAATAAAAGAAATAATAGGGAAAGCTGAAGATCAGGCAAAAATACAAATAAAGAATGTTTATGTTTGCGCAAGTCCACTCATCAGTTTTTCCACATATTTTTGTCAATCAAAAAATATTGGAGCATATGAAATTAATCAAGAGAAGGATGTTCAGTTCTTGGTAAATAGTGGTGTAGACTTATTTAAAGATTATAACTTTAGTTCAAATATTACACATCTTTTTAATTTAAATTTAAGAATTGATAAAAAAAATTTTGTTGAAAATCCTGTGGGGTTAATTGCCGATACATTAGAAAATGATATGTATATTATTTATTCAAAAAAAAATACTTTAAGAAATTTTGAAAAAGCAGTTTCGCAAAGCTATCTTAAATCTGAAAAATTTATATATTCTCCTTATACACTAAGCTTACTATCTTATGTAGAAAGCCCCCTGTCAGATTTAATTCTAACTATTGATTTTGGTCATGAGCAAACATCAGTAAGTATTTTTAAAAATGATAGTTTTATATTTTCATCTTGTATCCCAATAGGTTCCTGGCACATAACAAATGATATATCTAAAGCGTTAAATCTAAGCTTTGAAATTTCTGAAAATCTCAAGAAAGATCATAGCTGTTGCAAATCATTAAATAATGAAAGGAATCAAGAATTTTTGGAGACTGAAGATATTGGTCTTAAAACATATAAAAAAATTTCTAATAGTATTTTAAATAAAATTGTTAATTCTCGAGTTGAAGAAATTATCGATTTTATCAATAAGGAATTAATTTTCTTAGACTCTAAAAAAGAAAATCTAAATAAAATTTTAATTACTGGTCAAGGTTCAAGAATCAATGGTTTTTACGATTTACTTAAAGACAAATTGAATATAAAATCACTTGTTGTAGAAAAATTTTCCCCTAAAATTAAATGTAATATTCCAGATGAATTTGATGTTTGTCTTTCAATGATTAATTTTATTCAAAATCCATATCACAAAGAAATTCCAAGTAATTATAAAAAAAAATTAAGTTTTTTTGAAAAGCTATATTCTTTGTTAAATTAATATCTATAAGATTTTAAGCGTAACATTTCTTGAATCGATTTATATTTAGTTAAATATATTTACATTCTATGGAATTAAATCAAAAAACAATTAAGAAAAAATTAACTTTTGAGGGTATCGGACTCCATTCTGGGGAGCTCGTTACATTAACTCTTCTACCAGCAGAAGAAGATGATGGAATTGTATTTGTTAGAACAGATTTAAAAAAAAATTCCGTTATTAAGGCTAACTGGAAAAATATTTACACAGCAAATCTTTGTACAAAAATAATAAACAAAAATGGAATTGGTGTTAGTACAATTGAGCATTTAATGTTTTCATTTTATAGTTTAGGTATTACTAATTTGATTATTCAAATAAATGGACCAGAAGTGCCCATTATGGACGGAAGTGCAAAAAATTTCATTGAAGATATTTTAAAAACCGGTCTGTTATCTCAAAAGAAAAAAATTCTTAACTTGCATATTTTAAAAAAAATTGAAATTCGTGACCAAAATAAATTTATTAAATACGAATCAACAAACAAAAATTTCTTAGAAATTGATTTCACTATTGATTATAAAGATCAATTTATTAAAAAACAAAGATATATTTTAAAGAATGCAAATAAAAATTATTTAGAAGTTTTTAATTGTAGAACTTTTTGCCATCAGCAAGATTTAGAAAAAATTTTTGCAATGGGCCTTGCAAAGGGTGGATCTTTAGATAATGCCATCGTCATTTCGGGAAATAAAATTCTCAATCAAGGTGGATTGAGATATAAGGATGAATTTGTTAGGCACAAGATTTTAGACTGTCTTGGAGACTTGTATTTGTCTAGTTACTTGATTAACGGGAAAATATCTTGTAACCAGGGTGGTCATGAATTAACAGCAAGGTTGTTGAAAGAAATATTCAAAAGTAAAAAAAATTATTTAATAAAATAGTGAATAGGAAAAAAAAATTTGATTAAAAACTAGTAATTTTTGAAAATTGATTCGCTAGTTTTAACTAAAAATCTATTATAAATAATAAAAAATATTACCTTACTTGTTTTATGCTTCAAAAATATTTATTTAACAGTTTATTAGTTGCTAGTTTGTTTTTTTTTCAATCCTGCTCTGAGACAAGAAATGTTATAAAACCAAAATTAAATATTCCATTAGAAAAGCTTTATCAATCTGGAGTTAATAATTTCGAAAATGGAAAATACCAAGAAGCGTTAAATTTCTTTGAGCAGGTAGAGAAAGATTTTGCACACACACCATGGTCTCCAAAATCCATGTTAATGAGGGCTTACATATATTACGATATAGGAAATTATGTAACCGCACTTACGATTTTAAAAAAATTCAAAACTCGCTACCCGACATCTAAAAACTTTGCTTATATGGATTATTTAGTTGGGGTGTGTTTGTTTGAGCAAGTAAATGATTCTTCTTTATCCCAAAAAACTACTTTTTTAGCTAAAAATCAATTTCAAAAAATTTTAATACAATATCCCAATTCCGATTATGCAATTGATGCAAAGTTTAAACTTGATTTATTAAATGAGCATCTTGCCGGAAAAGAAATGTATATTGCTAGATATTTTATGAAAAGAGGAAAATGGCTTCCAGCAATCAAAAGATTGAATATAATTTTAGAGGACTTTCAAACTACCATTTATGTCGAAGAAGCCTTGCATAGATTAGTTGAGATTAACTATAAAATAGGAAATTTCGAAGCCTCTAAAAAGTATGCAAGTATCTTGGGTTACAATTACAATAGTAGTGATTGGTATAAAAAATCATACAACATTATAGGTGACAAATCTTTTTTAGGTGAAAAGAAAAAAATAAGTTTAAAAAAAAAGCTCAAGAATTTAATCCTATTAAAGTAAGTACTTATGATCAAAAATAAAAATGATTATAAAGAATATTTAGAAAAATTAAAAGAATACGATCATTTTTATTATGGTTTTGATAAGCCAAAAGTTTCAGATTCTAAATACGATAAAATAAAAAAAAATTTATTAGATTTCGAAAAAAATAATCTGCAATATAAGTTTGTTACTAACAAGATTGGATTTACTCCCTCAAAAAAATTTACAAAAGTTAAGCATTCAGAAAAAATGCTTTCTTTAGGAAATGCATTTGATTTAAATGATATGAGTAATTTTTATAAAAAAATTAAAAACTTTCTTAGTCTTGACAGTCAAAATAAAATTAGCTTAATTGCTGAGCCAAAAATTGATGGAATTTCCGCATCCCTCTTGTATAAGAACGGTCTTTTAGTTCAGGGTCTTTCAAGAGGAGATGGGGAGTATGGAGAGGAAATCACAGAGAATTTGATGACAGTTCTAGATATTCCTAAAAAAATTAATTATAAAAAATTTCCTAAAGAAATTGAAATAAGAGGAGAAGTTTATATAGGAAAAAAAGATTTTAAAAAAATTGAAAAATCCTTTGCAAATCCTAGAAATGCCGCAGGTGGTTCTTTAAGGCAAAAAGATGCTAAAAAAACCGCTAAGATTCCATTGAAATTTTTTGCATACTCTACAATTCAATCACACTATTCTAATTTTGAAACACAGTATGAGTTTTTAGATTTTTTAAAACATTCCAGCTTTCAAATAAATCCTTTATCTAAAGTTATTGAAAGTATTGAAGAATTAGAGAAGTACTATAACTCTGTTGAAAAAATAAGATCAACACTTGATTACGATATTGATGGAATTGTATACAAAGTTAACGACCTGACTATGCAAAAAAGGTTGGGAAATTTATCTAGTAGTCCGAGATGGGCGATTGCTCACAAATTTTCTGCAGAAAAAGCACTTACAAAAATTAATGATATTGAAATTCAGGTTGGAAGAACAGGAGCTTTAACACCAGTTGCTAAGGTTGATCCAGTCACAGTTGGAGGAGTTGTTGTTTCTAATGCAACTTTGCATAACGAAGATGAAATTTTAAGAAAAGATATTCGCATTGGCGATACAGTATCTATCCAAAGAGCTGGAGATGTAATTCCACAGGTCGTCAGTGTGGAGGTTGCTTTGAGAGACAAAAATTGCAAACCTTACAAATTTCCAGAAGAATGTCCTTGTGGTCACAAAACTATCAAAGAATATAATGAGATTACAAAAAAAAAAGATGCTGTAACTAGATGTCCTGATATTGGATACCAATGCCCCTATATGGCTAAAGAAAAATTGAAACATTTAGTATCTAAAGATGCATTCAATATTGATGGACTTGGAAAAAAAGTAATTGATAATTTTTGGAATTTAAAATTAATCCGACTTCCTTCAGATATTTTTAAATTAAATTTTAAAAAAATAAAAAATTTGGAAGGTTGGGGTGAATTATCATGTAATAATTTAATAAAATCAATCGATAAAAGTAAAAACATAACCTTAGCAAAGTTTATATTTGCACTTGGTATTAGGCACATAGGTCAAGAAAATGCAAAAATTTTAGCTAGTTATTTTAAAAATATTAATAATTTTAAAAAATTATTTGAAGAAAGTTTAATTGATAAAGAGCTTAATAATTTAATTGAAATTGATGGCGTGGGCGAGACTCAAATCAAAGCTCTTAAAGCTTTCTTATCTAATTGCAACAATATTAAAGCTACAGCTCTTTTAATTGCTTGTTTAAATATTAAGGATTTTGAAATTATTAACTCAGGATTATTCGCAAATAAAACTTTAATGTTTACTGGAGGCTTTTCTAGCATGAGTAGGTCTGAAGCTAAATCATTAGCTGAATCTCAGGGCGGCAAGGTTCTAGGTGGTCTTAGTGAAAAACTAAATTTTCTAGTTGTGGGAGATTCGAAGCCAACAAATAGCAAGGTACAAAAAGCACTGCACCTAAATATTAAAATCATATCGGAAAAGCAGTGGTATGAGCTTTTAAATAGGTAGGCATAGTTTTTTTAAAAAATTTAATTCTTCTTTACTTAAAAAAGCACTGAGCTTTTCATATACTTGTTTATGATAAGTGTTTAAATTTTTAATTTCTATTTTGGTGAGTAATTTTTTATTAATTAAATTTTTATCGTAAGGAACTAAAGTAAGATCTTCAAATTTTAATATACTTTTGTATTTTTTAACGTAAATTAAATTTTCAATTCGTATCCCGAATTTCCCTGGCTGATAAAATCCGGGTTCATTTGAAACTACCTGTCCTTCATAAAATTTATTTTTACTTTTTTTAGATATCGATGGCGGATTTTCATGAACATTAAGATAATAACCAACTCCATGACCTGTACTATGAGGATAGTCTAATTTAATTTCTTTTAAAAATTTTCTGGCAGCAAGATCAATCTCAGAGCCTGTTGACATTGTTGTTAATTGAAAGTTTTTAACAGCCAAATGACCCTTTAGAACTCTAGTATAAATATTTTTTTTATAAATGTTTTGCTTACCAATAGAGATAGTTCTCGTAACATCTGTAGTTCCAAATTTGTATTGACCGCCCGTGTCTAACAAATAGGTGCCTTTCCTGAGCGGTAGGTTAGTTTTGGGTGTTGCATTGTAATGAATAATTGCAGAGTTCTTATTAAAGCTAGATATGGATGGAAAGCTGCGTCCAAGATAAAAAGGATTTTTTCTTCGAAATTTTTCTAATTGATTTTGCGTTGAAATTTCATTTAATTTATTTTGTCCAATCCAATATAAAATTTTTACAAGTGCAACACCATCAAAGATATGGGCAATTTGTAAGTTTTGTATTTCTACTTTATTTTTTTTAGATTTTAGAAAAAAAATTGGATCCTTGATAAATTTATAAAGTATATTTTCTTCTTTTAGAAATTTTATTAATTCAAAAGAAGTTATGGATGGATCAATTTGAATAGTTATTTTTTTATTCTTAGATAGATAAGATTTTAACAAATTTATACTAAAGAATACGACATTTTTATTATAATTTTTTTTTATGCTTTCTGGTATTTTATTTAAATTAGTAAAAACTATTGTTTTTGTTTTAAAAATTAATGCAAAAGCGTTTAGAAGCGGGGAAAATTTAGAGTCTGCTCCTCTAATATTTAACAGCCAGCACAAATTCTCATTTGAAGAAATAAAAAAAGACCTCCTATCAGTAATGTTTAATTTCTCTTTTAAATATTCAATTTTATCATTATAATTTTGACCAGAGTATTGATCGTCCAAGAAAAATGCTTTATGACAAGCTTTTTTTTTTTTATTTTTCCAAATTTTGTCAATTAAATTTTTTTCTATATTAATAAAATTTTTATTTTTTTTTAAAATATTTTTTATTGCATTAAATGTAAAAAGATTAGGATCGTATCCAATTTTAACATTTTTATAATTCCGTTCTAAAAATTCTAAAATACTTGTTTTTCCGACGTCTATAATTTTATAATTATTCCCACTTTCACGCTCTGCTTGAATTGTATACCTACCATCTACAAATAAGTAATTTTTTTTCTTTAAAATTAAAGCTGTACCAGCAGATCCTGTAAAATTACTAACAAATTTTAGTCGGTCATTACAAGATTCTACAAACTCATTAAAAAAAAAGTCATTCTTAGGAACCAGATAACCACCAATTTTTTCTTTTGAAAAAAAAAGTCTAAGTTTTTTAACCCTATTCATTTGCAATTTTTTTTAAATACTTGTCTATAACTTTTTTTTCACCAGAGCTTTTAAAATTTATTAATAATTTATTTCCATCAATATGAATAATCTTACCATTCCCAAAAGTTTCGTGCTGCACGCTTTGACCCATTTTAAAATCAGTTAGGTTATTCGTGTAATTAATAGTTTTAATTTTTTCTCTACTTTTTGTGTATCTTTCCCATCCAGGACTTCTTTTATTTTCAGTAAAATTATTATCCTGGCTAAATTCAAAATCTTGATGAGAATTTTCGGCTATTTCATTTATATTTAAATATTTTTTATCTAACTCATCTATGAATCTTGATGGCATGGATGGCATCCAATCGTTATTATCATTTTTGTTACCAAAGAATTTTCTATTACTTGCAAAAGATATAAATAATCTTTTCTTTGCCCTTGTAATGGCCACATAAGCTAATCTTCTTTCTTCTTGGACCGCTACATCTCCTTTTTCTTCAATAGATTTTTGATGTGGAAACATTCCTTCCTCCCAGCCAGGTAAAAAAATACAATCAAATTCCAAGCCTTTAGCGGCATGTATAGTCATTAAGTTAATTTTTTCATCATCCCATTCTTCATCAATAGCTGTTTGCAAAGATATATTTTCTAAAAATTCAATAAGGTTAGGATAGTTTTTCATTGAAGATCTTAGTTCCTTTAAATTTTCCAGTCTAGCGTCTGCCTCTGGACTTTTTTCATTTATCAACATTTGAGTGTAACCAGACTCATCCAAGACTCTTTCTAGTAGCTCTACATGTCCCAGCTGTTCCGAAAGTTTTGACCAATTAATTAAATTTTTTATTAGCAATTTTAAACTTTGTTTTGTTTTTGGTTTTAATTCATTTCCATCTAGAAGTTCTAAAGATGTCTCAAAGAAATTTTTATTATTTATTCTAGAAAATTCATGAATTTTTTTAAGGGTAGTGTCTCCTATAGATCTTTTGGGGGTATTCACAATTCTCTCAAAAGCTAAGTCGTCATTTTTTTGATAAATGAGTCTTAAATAACATAGTGCATCCTTAATTTCCGATCTTTCATAAAATTTTACACCACCAATGACTCGATAGGGCAGTCCTATTCTAATAAATCTTTCTTCAAATTCTCTCGTTTGAAAAGCAGCTCTTACTAAAATAGAAATATTGTTTAGTGAAAATTTTTTAATTAATTCTTTTTCAATAATATCGGAAGTTCCAGTGGCTTCATCACGACCATCACTATAAGAATTGATCCAAACTTTTTCTCCAGGATCAAAGTCTGACCATATTTTTTTCCCTAAGCGATCATCATTGTTAGATATTAAAGAGGAGGCAGTATTTAAAATATTTTTCGTTGATCTGTAATTTTGTTCAAGCTTAATTGTTTTGGTGTTAGAATAGTTTTTTTCAAAATCTAATATATTCTTAACTTCTGCACCTCTCCAGCTATAGATAGATTGGTCATCATCTCCTACAACACAGATATTCTTTGTATCACTAGTGATTAAATTAAGCCATAAATTTTGAATAAAATTAGTATCCTGAAACTCATCTACCAGTATATATTTAAAATTTCTTTTAAACGATTCTCTAATTTCTGAAAAATTTCTAAAAATACTTACACAATGTAAAATGAGATCTCCAAAATCTACACAATTCATTAATTTTAGTCTTTCTTGATAAGTCTTATAAATTCTTAGTGCATTATTTTTAGAATAATCAGAAGCACTAGTTTTAATTTCTGATGGAAGAAGTCCTTTATTTTTCCAATGATCAATTAAATAAGCTATAAGTTTGGGAGGATTTTTTTTTACATCAATATTTTCTGCAGCTAAAATATTTTTTATTAATTTCAATTGATCTAAAGTATCCAAAATAGTAAAGCTTGGCTTTAATCCTACAGCTTCAGCATGTTTTCTGAGAATTTTATTGCTAATAGAGTGAAAGGTTCCTAGCCAAGGAACTGAATTGGCATTGCTTTGTGTTAGCGATTGAACTCTTTCTCTCATCTCGTTTGCAGCTTTATTAGTAAAGGTTACGCAGAGAATCTGGCTTCCAAAACATTTTTTACTTTGTATTAAATGAGTAACTCTAGTTGTTAAAACTTTTGTTTTTCCAGAACCTGCTCCCGCAAGAATAAGCAAAGGACCCTCCGTATACAAAACAGCCTCTTTTTGTTGATTATTTAAAGTATTTAAGTAGTCTTGATCAACAACGCTCATATTCATTAAATAAATTATTAAAAATTAAATACAACAAGAAAAAATGAAGAAAAAATTTTCAATAAATAAATTTTTTTTAAAAATAACTATTTTACTTATTGTAATATTGCTTACAATTTTTGCCTCTCCTTTGTTTCTAAACTTAAATAATTATAAAAGTAATTTTGAGATGGAGCTCTCGTCTTTATTGAAGACAAGTGTTAAAATTGAAGGCAATATTGAATATACTTTCAAAACAGGTCCCAAATTATTATTTAAAAATATTTTTTTCGAAAGTGGTGAAGCCAACACCGTTAATGGTCAATTTGTAAAATTAAATATTGTTACAAACCCTTTTAACATTTTTAAAAAGAATTTTTCTTTTACAAATTTTTCTATAGACAGTGGAAATATTTCAATATCTGAAAGCTTTATCCAAACATTTGTAAAAAATAATAAAAAAACATTTAAGAAAATCGACTTTAAAAATGTTGATTTAAAAATTATTAATAGTCAATCCGAAATAGAATTTAATAATAATACCGGTAAAATTTTTTTTAATAAAAAAAATATTTCTGGAGTCGTTATTGAAGGTTTGCTCCATGATCTATCCTATCAATTTAGATTTAAAAATAATAATTTGGAATTTAAAGTTCCAAGTATAAAGCTTTTTTTAGAGTATTCGTTTAATAATTTTAAAAATGAAAATAATTTTTTACAGATAAAGTTTGCTAATAAAATCTTCTTTCCTGGATTTAAAAATATTTATTTCAGATCAGATATTGTCTCTAGTGACGAGTCTATAAAATTAAATGACATTAAAATTACATCTTCAGTCTACAGTGGTTTTGGATCAGCAAAAATAGAGCCTGATCAGAATAATCCTTTATTTAATCTAGACTTGGTTTTTGGTAGAACTAATTTTTCTAGTATTTCTGATTCTAGTTGGGTTTCTTTTTTTAATAAGGATTTGTTTGAAATTGCAAAATTAATTAATGGAAATATTAAAATCAAGTTCAGTAATATTATTTTGGAAGATGATTACTTTGATAATCTAAATATAGATGTCACCTTTAATAATGGGGATATTATTTTAAATAATGTAGATTTTATTTCTGACGATCATTCTTTTAACCTGTCGGGTAGATTTGTTCAAAATGAAAATGATTTTTTGTTATTTTTTGATAGCAAGTTCTCAACCAATCAATTACAAAAATTGTGCGATAAGTACTGTCAACCAAAAGTATTAAAAGATAACTATTCTATGGAGGCCAAAGGAATTTTTAATATAAAAAAATCTAAGTTTTATATAGATGATTTTTTTTCCAGTAAAAGGCTAACTAAAGTGGAGCTTGATAAGCTAAATCAGAATTTGAATAATATTTTTGCAGGAAATTTGGAAAAAGTATTTGTTCTTAAAAATTTTTTAAGCCTGTATTAATTATTTTGGGTGGGTCATTTTTTTTGGATTCATGATTTGTGCATATTCTTTTTCATTCACCAGCCCGGTTTTTATAGTTTCTTCTTTTAAATTAGTTCCATTCTTATGAGCTGCTTTTGCAATCTTGCTAGCATTGTCGTATCCAATTTTTGGCGCAAGTGCAGTTACTAACATTAGTGATTCATTTAACAACTGCGCAATTCTTTTTTTATTTGGCTTAATTCCTTTTACACAAAAATTAACAAAACATTGAACCGAGTCAGATATCAAATCAATTGATTGTAGAATATTATGAGCAATTAATGGTTTAAAAACATTTAGTTCAAAATGGCCATGAGAACCAGCCATAGTAATACCATTGTGATTTCCAATAACTTTTACACATACCATTGTAACAGCCTCACATTGCGTAGGATTAATTTTCCCAGGCATAATAGAGGAGCCAGGTTCATTTTCTGGAAGTGATAATTCTCCATATCCTGCCCTAGGGCCCGAACCTAAAAAACGAATATCATTTGCAATTTTCATTAACGCCACTGCAGTGGTATTTAAAGTTCCTGAAAAATTTACGATCGAATCGTGTGCAGCCAATGCTTCGAATTTATTTTTTGCAGTATTAAAAGGTAATTTAGTTATTTTTTTTATTTCTGTAGCTATAGTTTTGTCCCAACCTTTTCTTGAATTAATTCCAGTACCCACTGCAGTTCCACCTTGTGCCAAAGGATAAATTTCAAGCAATGCTCTTCTAATTCTAGTGAGTGATTTAAAAACTTGCATATGATATCCAGAAAATTCTTGTCCAAGCGTTAGAGGAGTAGCATCTTGCAAATGCGTTCTTCCTATTTTTACTATATCTTTAAATTCCTTTGTCTTTTTTGCCAAAGCTTTTTCTAATAAAGAAATTGCAGGAATTAATTTTTTGTTAGCTTGAATTGCGATTGCAATATGCATTGCAGTAGGGAAGGTATCGTTTGTAGATTGAGCTTTATTAACATGATCATTGGGATGAACTGGATGTTTGCTTCCCATCTTTCCACCAAGCATTTCAATTGCTCGATTAGCAATCACCTCATTAACATTCATATTAGTTTGTGTGCCAGACCCTGTTTGCCAAACTCTAAGTGGAAAATTTTCATCTAATTTACCAGCAATAACTTCTTCAGATGCTTTAATGATAGCCTTTGAAACTCTTGGGGTAATATCTTTGTATTTTGCATTAACGATTGCTGCAGCCTTTTTTACAATAGCAATTGAGTGAATTAACTCAATTGGCACGTTTACTTTGCCTATTTTAAAAAATTGTAAAGATCTTTGAGTTCCCGCCCCCCAATATTTATCACTAGGGACTTTGATTTTACCAAAACTATCTGATTCAATTCTTGATGCCATAAGCGTTATTTTATATCACTATTTACTATACTTTTTAATAAATATTATGAATGTTTTAATTGTAGGTGCAACTTTCGGTATTGGCTACGAACTTGCTAAAAAATATCACAATATTTGTGATAATCTTATTTTGTTAGGAAGGACTGCCAGTAAGTTAGAAGAAATAAAGCAGGAATTTTCTGATGGTAAGGCTAAAATCTTTACTGAGATTCTGGATGTGACTATTCTAGAAGATTGTGAAAAGAAAATATTCAATATTATAAAAACAAACTCTACTATAGATAAAATTATTTACTGCTCAGGATATTATGAGCCCCACGATACTTTTAAAATTGATGTAAATCTTTTTCAAAAAACTATGAATGTAAATTTTATGGGAATGATCAATGTTTTTTCAATTTTACTTCCTCATTTAAAAAATCAAAATCATGGTCACCTTGGAATCGTTGCGTCTCTTGCAGGTTTTGGTGGTTTGCCTAACTCTTCTTCTTATGGACCAAGTAAGGCAGCTATGATGAATTATGCAGAATCTATTAAAATTGATTGTGATAAATATAATATTAAAGTTAGCATTATTAATCCTGGATTTGTTCAATCAAGACTAACTGAAAAAAATACTTTTGATATGCCTTTTTTGATGACCAGTGAGAGAGCTGCTAATATTATTTATGAAGGCTTGCAAAAAGAAAAGTATGAAATTACCTTCCCTTTACCCATGATGATTTTATTTAAAGCCTTAAGAATTTTACCACGTTCTATTTATTTTTGGGTGGTTAAAATTATAACCAAATCCTAACTATTGTAGATCGTAAAATAAATCATTCCCAAAACTAGTAAGTTAGCAGTGACTATAAATGAAACAGTTCTTGAAAAAAAAGATTTTTCTTTTTTAATTTTTACTGTGTTAATTTTTGCTGGTCGTATTAAATTCATATTGTTCCTCTTGTTGTTTGATACTTAATTAATATTAAATTAAGGCAAACTCAGACTAAAAATATGACTAATATATGACTACTTCAAAGAATTGGACAAATCTTCTTTAAGATCATTAATATCTTCCAGTCCAATAGATAACCTAATTAGGTTAGGGGTAATACCTAGGGATAATCTTGCCTCTTCTCCGAGAATTTTGTGTGTTGTGGTGGTTGGATGAGTTACAAGAGATTTTGAGTCTCCTAAATTGTTAGAGATATCAAAAATATTTAATTTGTTGATAATTTTAAAAGCATCTTTCTTCCCGCCCTTAACTTTAAAGGCAATCATGGTTCCCCCGGCACTTTGTTGTTTTTTGGCAAGGACATATTGAGGAAAAGACTTAAGACCAGGATAGTACACTTGCTTAATTTTTTTATGTTTTTCTAAAAAGCTCGCAATTTGTAATGCATTGTCGGATTGAGAAAGGACACGTATCTTTATTGTTTCTAAACTCTTAAGAAGAACCCATGCATTAAAAGGACTAATGCAAGGACCGGTATGTCTCAAGAAAGGTTTTAGAATATTTTCTTTAAATTTATTTGTTGAACAGACAGCTCCACCCATAGCTCTTCCCTGTCCATCAATATGCTTGGTGCCAGAATAAATAACAACATCTGCACCAAATTTGACTGGCTGTTGCAACACTGGTGATGCAAAGATATTATCTACAATAGTTGTTATTTTATTTTTTTTAGCAAGATTGCAAACTTGTTTAATATCAATAATTTCCAAGCATGGGTTAGAAGGAGATTCAAAGAAGAAAATCTTAGTATTTTTTTGAATACTTTTGTTCCATTCTTTAATATTTTTTCCATCAATAAAGGATACTTCAATTCCAAATTTAGGAAGTATGTCATTTAGTATATATCTACAGGAACCAAATAATGCTGAAGCAGAAACTACATGATCTCCAGCTTTTAATTGGCACATCATCGAACCAAATACTGCAGCCATTCCACTTGCTGTTGCAAAGCATGCTTCTGAACCATCTAATAAGGCCAATCTTTGCTCAAACATTTCTACTGTTGGGTTGGCGTATCTAGAGTATTGAAAGCCTTTTTTTTTACCTAAAAAAATAGCTTCTGCTTGCTCAGCAGAATCATAGACAAATCCCGAATTGAGAAAAATAGCTTCAGATGTTTCTTTGAAGTTAGATCTAGTTAGACCACCCCTAACTAGATTGGTATCTAATTTAAATTTTTTTTTCATTATGGCGTAGCCCCGGTAAAGGGGCTATTGTATTTAATTATAATCCTAATTGTTGAGCTGCCAACTTCGCACCTTCAGTCCTTGTTTTGATTTTTTCAAATGCCCATTCACGAGTAGTTGTTAAGTCATTACAAAAAGGTGAGTAACCACAACATTCAGAAACACCAGGAATAAATCCCAGATGTTCTTTTGCAAGAACTATTCTTTCCGCTATTCTCTTTGGTGTTTCAACATCTTTTGCAAGATGGGAAACAAACCCCAAATAAACAAACTTTCCGTTTAAGTTGTCCTTAATGCATTTAAGAACTTCTTCAAATTTTCCCTCTCCTAAACTCGCAAAAGGTAAATGAAAGTTTTTTATTTTAGATTTCAAAAGAGCAGGATAGACATCTTGAAAATTTGAATAGTTATGGTTTGTGAAGTTGTCTGCACCAAAACAAGTGTGCAAAGTAACTTTATTAAGCTCTTCTGGGCTTAATTTTTCACAGACAGCATCAATTAGACCAACCATGCTTTTTAAGACACCGCCCGTTGGATCAACTTTGATTGCATAAGTTGCTTCCGTCATATCCATACCAACTTCAGTAGCCCCAGAAGCAATGCACTTCTTAACATCAGTTACACACTCATTAACAAGATCGTTAACGAATTGTTTCTTGCTGTATCCGTCAATTTCATCTTTATAAATTAATGATACGGCTGAAGGTGCAATTACAGTTGCTTTGAAGGGTTTGTTTGAATATTTTTTTAAAGTTGATATCCATTCATCACCATAATGAGCAAACTTAAAAGGAGTTTGTTCTTTTTGAAGAACAGCCATTTCTCTCGCATGATGACCTTCAAATTCGATAGTGAAACCTTTTCTACCTTCTTGATTTGGTTTTCCGAGTTTAATGAAGCCTTTTTCTAAAAAATACGTGAGAAAATTAGGCTTTTCAACCTCTCCAGTTGTTATAATTGGGTTACCATCAATTTTTTCATAATTAGTAACTACGTCCTTTATTTCAGAATCAATAATTTTATCTAATTCTGCTTTTTTTAAATTACCATCATCAAAAGCTGCATAGGCAGATTGTAACTCAGGCGATCTTGGTAAGCTCCCAACGGGAGTTTGTTTTATTGTCATTGTCTTCTCCTTTTTCGGAGAGTTATTGAACAAAATATTAAAGGGAAAAAAATTTGTTCAACATCTCCTTTTTAGTGCTTTGACTTATGTCGGGCGCACAATACGGTTCAAATACCCGGCTTTAGGAAGGAAAATATTGTCCAAAAAAAAACCACCAGAAAAAGCGGTGGTTTAAGATCGCTTTAGCTGGATTTATAAAGCGCCCGCAATTTGATAAAATTGGCGCTATAACAATCTTATATAACTTATATAATTTTATGTCAATTGATTTTTAGTGCTTATGATTTTGAGATCCACCTAAACCGCACGGCATCGCATTGATGGATCCAGAAGTTTCACCCTCTTTATGAAATAGAGGATTGTAAGCTACGCCGCTATAATTGTGGTCATAGAGTATGACTACAAAAAAAATAGATAAAATGATGAGATATAAAATATTTTTCATTAGTAAAAAAACTTTCTTGCTTTAACTCCAAAGTAAGAGCCAATAAACGCAAACAAGAACCACACCCAACCGTGCATACTCCCTGAAGCTATACCACTAAACAATGCTCCAATATTACAACCAAATGCAAGTCTTGCTCCATAGCCCATAAAAAATCCACCAATCATGGCAGCTAAAAATAACTTCTTATCAATTTTAATTTGATTAGAAAAATTACCCGATAAAGCGGAAGCTATTAAGGCCCCTAAAATAATTCCTAAGTTAGAAACGGTCGTAGGATCTGCTAACAAACTATTTTCTAGAGCAACAGCAGGGTAGGATAGTTGCCAATAGTCCCAAGAAGAAACATCCACACCAATTAGGGTCGCTAATTTTGCACCCCACAATCCAAAAGAAAATGTGACAGACCATGGATGACCTGCAGCATGCAGCATTAAAAAGTTAAGTAATACCAAAAGAACAGAACCTAAAAATAAAGGCCATGGTCCCCTAAGAAGATTAGAAGAGGCAAATCTAAAAATATTATTATGATCTGTTATTTTATTTTTTTTCTTATCTAAAATAAAAACAATTAAATAGAGAATAGTAATAAGACCCAATTGGAAAGTTAAAGTTTCGACTAGAGTATAGTTGTCTAATAAAGAAATTCCTCCCAAAGAGGGAAGGGATGACCAAAAAGTAAAGTGATATGTTCCCGCTACAGAGCCAATAATAAAAAAAAATAAAGTAATAACCATTTTAGTATTACCACTTCCAGCAGTAAATAAAGTTCCAGATCCACAGCCTCCACCTAATTGCATGGCAAGACCAAACATAAAAGATCCAATAACCACAGATAAACTAACCGGAGCGATTGCTCCTACAATAGTGCCATCATACACAAAACTTTTAGAACCAATAACAAAAGAAAAGACTATAGCCGCTAAAGCTAACATTAAAAATTGAGCTCGCAGCGCACTGCTATCTCTTTTTTCAATAAAATTTCTCCAGCCACCTGTAAAACCAAATGCAGCTTTATACAAAGTGAAACCCAAGCCAATACCGATAGAAAAAACTAAAAAATGACGAAGACCAATCGTGGAGTAAGTAATGTAAGAAAATAATATAGTAAAAATAACCCCAAACAAAACAATGGGTGTTTCAATTTTTTTAACTGCAATCATGAAGAGTTTGTACTCTAATTAAATATGCGGGTAAATCTTACTACCCGCATATAGAAGTTGTTAAAATTATCCGGAAATAACTTTGTTTTTAGGGTTGCTTTCCCAATGAGCCCAAGATCCATCGTACATCCTTACTTTAGGAATGTTTGCCACTTCGCTTAGTGCAAACCAAACAGTAGCAGCCCAGTGTCCAGTGTTACAATAAGTAATGTATCCTTTAAAATCCTTGATTTGAGCATCATCATAGAGCTTTAAAATTTCAGCTTTAGACTTGATAAAACCGTCATTCCCAAATGTTTTTTGCTCTTCCACATTGACCGCATTGGGTATTCTTCCAACCACTTTTAAAGCGGGGTGTTTTTTTACTCCTTTAAAAAAATCATTTGGTCTAGCATCAATTAAACAAATACCATTTGTTTCTTTCTTGGCATTTCTTACTTCTTTATAAGAAGCGCTGTACTTTTTATTGATTGAAGCCTTAAATCCTTTTGGAGACAATGAGTTTTCACCAGCTACTACTTTATAGCCAGCATCTTTCCATGACTTAAAACCACCATTTAAAATAGAAACATTTTCATGTCCTAAGGTTTTAAAAGTCCAATAAATTCTAGCAGCACTTCCAAAATCAGTAGAATTCACTCCAGCATAAACAACAATAATATGTTTTGAATTATCAATTCCAAGACTTCCTACTAATTGTTCCAGTGGTTTTTTTCCTGGAAATTGTCCAATCACACCATTAACTTTTGCTCTCCATCCATCTCTTAGATAATCAGAGTGTACTGCTCCTGGAATATGGGCTTGTTTAAATGTTTCGTAAGATCCACCATCAATTTTGTTTCTAATGTCTAATATAAATACATTTTTGTTGTTTAAATTTTTATTTAACCATTTTACATCCACTAAGGGTTCTGCTGAGAACGCGGATGTTGAAATAAAAATAAAAATTACTGCTGTTATTATTTTTTTCATTTTTTCCTTTTCTAGTTTAAAGTTTTGGGTTGTTTAACAATTCTAAGGTAGGGCTTCACGGCATTCCAACCATCTGGAAACAGCGTCTTAGCTTCTTCTTTTTTTACTGCAGGAACAATAATTACATCTTCCCCTTGCTTCCAATTAGCAGGAGTTGCAACTTTATGTTTTGCAGTTAACTGAAGTGAGTCAATGACTCTTAGAATTTCTGGAAAGTTTCTTCCTGTAGCCATTGGATAGGATAAAATAAGTTTAATTTTTTTATCAGGACCAATCACAAATACATTTCGAACCGTTGCATTATCAGCCGCTGTTCTTCCGTCAGAAGATCCTTCAGTGCTAGCAGGAAGCATTCCGTATGCTTTTGCAATTGTTAATTCTTTATCTCCAATCAGTGGATACTCAGGTTTGAAACCAGTAACATCCTTGATGTCATCACTCCATTTTCCATGATCCTCTACCGAATCAACACTTAATCCTAAAATTTTTACATTTCTTTTATCAAACTCACTCTTGTGGCTTTGAAGCGCTCCAAGTTCAGTTGTACAAACTGGTGTAAAATTTTTTGGATGGGAAAAGAGTACTATCCAGCTATCTTTAGCCCAATCATATAAATTAATTTTTCCTTTAGTTGTTTCTGCTTCAAAATCTGGTGCTGTATCGTTTATTTTTAATGTCATTTATTTCTTTCCATTTTTTTTGCTTAGATTTCTGATCCTTAAGCTAACAAAAAGGGACAAGCTTAAGGATCATTTATTGGAAGTTTATCTAGACTTTTTTCTAACTTATTCAAGTTTAGTAGATAAATAAGTTAATAATTAGATAAAAAACTGTAATTAATAGAAAAATATGCTACAAATATAAAAATAATGAAAAAAAATAACGTATTAAATGATATAGATAAGAAAATTTTATCTGTTCTACAGGAAAATGCAGATCTTCCTATCTCGGAGCTTTCCAAGAAAGTGAATTTATCCGCAACTCCTTGTTGGGCTCGAATTAACAAGCTTTATAAGCAAGGCTTTATTACTAAAAAAGTGGCAGTAGTGGATCGGCTAAAACTAAACTTAAATGTGGTCGCTTTTGTTCAAGTAAAAACTAGCAATCACAACATGGAGTGGGCAAGAAAATTTGTTCAAGTAATCAGCAATATGCCAGAAGTAATAGAATTTTACAGACTGAGCGGTTCTATAGATTATTTATTAAAAGTGTTGGTTCCTAGCATTGAAAAGTATGACGAGTTTTATAAAAAATTAACAGAAAAAGTAGACCTAACAGATGTAAGCAGTAGTTTTTCCATGGAAGAAATCAAACAAACATCATCTCTGCCACTAGACTACGCATAATGATTCCAGAAAACTATTTAATCTTTTTACAAATTATTCTTTTTATGTTTATCACTCCAGGTGCGCCTAGAGTTCTTATCATGTCCCAATCTCTCAATTATGGATTTGGAAAAAGTTTGTGGACTGCATTTGGCGATATATCTGCCAATAGTCTACAAATGATCTTAGTGCTTTTTGGATTTGCTGCATTAATAAAATTATTTCCTGATATTATAGTTTATTTTAAATGGAGTGGAATACTTTATCTTTTTTATATCGCCTATGGTTATATAAAATCAAAATCTAATATAAATATTTCCAATGAAGTAAAACAAAAATCTATTCGCACTTTATATATAGATGGTTTTCTCATTGCCTTCTTGAGTCCTAAAGCGACTATTTTTTTTGCAACGGTGTTTCCAACTTTTTTAGTTGCTGGACCTAATTATTATAAACACTTTTTTATTTTATTAATTACTTATATTTTTTTAGATTTTTTAACGCTCGCTATCTACTCAGGTATAGCAAGAGCTATTGCTAATAGATTAAAAGCTAATTTGAGTTTAGTAAATTATATATCTGCAGGAGCTCTAGTTATTATTGCGGTCTTTATTGCAATTAAAGTTTAATTAAATATTAAATATTTTTGACTAGATATTAAAAGCTTATCTAATAGTTTCTGCATGTGGTTAATTTCTTCATTACTAAAATCTTTTAATAATTTTTTATTACGATCTGTTTGTTTTTTTAATAGTTCTTTATGAAGTTTTTTCCCCTCACTAGTCATTTTTAGCAAAGTATATCTAAGATCATTGTAGTTCTTTGCTTTATTAATCAGGCTAAGCTTAATAAGTTTTTGTACACCACGACTAATCTCTGCCTGGTCTGCCCAATGTACGGAAGCAATATACTTAATGGTTACTTCTTTTTTATTTTCACCAATCACATTGAGCGTAAACAGTTCTGGAATACCTAGCGATGGGTATGTTTTAATAATCTTGGAAGAATACCTTTTGAGTTCTTTTGAAAGCTTGTTGATTTTAAAACCCAATGAATTCCGAAAGTATTTAAAGTCCCTTATATTGCTAGTGCTCTTCATGGTAGAATATATGATAAATCATATGTATTATTAAGCAATACAATAATTGCATAGGTCTATTTTTTTAATAGTTTCTTAAAGCTTGTTTATTGCTATTTATCTAAGTAGCTTCCAACTATTAAATAACAAACATAAGGGGAGACTAAATGAAAAAACTATTAAATAGACTAGTTGCTATTTTCTCTATCTTTTCATTACTTTTAGGTTTCAGTTCTGCTCAAGCTAGAGTTGATGGCGATGTCATCACTTTGGGTGCTGCAGTTTCTTTAACTGGAAAGTATTCTACTAACGGCGAACATACCAAAAATGGTTATAATTTAGCTGTTAAGAGAATCAATGAAATGGGTGGAGTTAAAGTAGGTGGTAAAAGCTACAAATTCAAAGTCAAATATTACGATGATGAATCTAACTCTAAAAGAGCTGCTCAATTAGCTGAACGTTTAATCAAACAGGACGGTGTTAAGTATATGCTTGGCCCATACAGTTCTGGTTTAACTAAAGCAATGGCTCCAGTAACTGAGGAAAATAAAGTTCCTATGGTTGAAGCAAATGGTGCTTCTAGATCTTTGTTTACTAAAGGATACAAATATTTGTTTGCAGTATTATCTCCTGCTAACCAATACCTTGAAGTAGCAATTGATTTAGCTGTTGAAAAAAATGGTGGCAAGCCAGTGAAAATCGCTATGGCATTTGAACAAGATGCTTTTTCACAGGATGTTAGATTGGGAATTTTAGAGGCAGCAAAAAGAACTAAATCTAAAATAGTAATTGATGACAAGCTTCCAAAAGAACTAAATGATATGGCAGCAACTTTAGCTAAAGTTAAAGCTGTGAAGCCAGATGTTCTTGTGGTGTCAGGACACTCAAAAGGTGCACTAACTGCGATCAGACAAATTTCAGAAATGAAAGTGGATGTTCCAATGTTAGCAATGACACATTGTGATGCTTCTAAATTAGCAAAACAACATGGAAAAAAAGCTGAGTACGCATTATGCGCATCTCAGTGGCACAAATCTTTATCTTACAAAGATAATTATTTTGGTGGTGGTTTAAAGTATGACAAAGATTTTACAGCTGCATACAAATACGCACCTCCATATCAAGCAGCAGAATCTTCTGCAGCATTATTAGTTTACAAAGATGCATTTGAAAGAGCGAACTCTTTCGACACTAAGAAAGTAAGAGATGCATTGGCAAAAACTGATATGCAAACTTTTTATGGAAATGTAAAATTTGGTTCTGGTGGTCAAAATACTGCTAAGCCAATGGTGCTTTTCCAAGTTAGATGTTCTGGTGAAAAGTGTGAAAACAAAGTTGTGGCTCCTACAAAATGGGCTTCAGCTAAGTTAGTACACCCAATACCAAGTTGGTCTAAAAGATAAATACAATTAATTAAATGCCCCCTTTCACGAGGGGGCATTTTTTATAAGAAAAAAAAATGGATCTTATAATATTTGAACACCCAATTTTAATCGTTCAAGCTCTAATGGACGGAGTATTGCTTGGAATATTGTTTGCATTGATTGCTTATGGAATGGCACTGCAATGGGGAGTGATGAATATTATTAACATTGCACAAGGGGAACTTGTGATTATGGGAGGGTATATTGCATACTTTTTATATATGTATGGAATACACCCTGCTTATGGCGTGATTGTTTCGCCAATCGTTATGTATTTTGTTGGTATTGGAATTTATAAGTTAGTTATTAATAAAGTCGTAGATAAAGATTTATTTACATCAATTTTAGCAACATTTGGAATAAGCATTTTAATGATGCAATTAATGAACTTTGTATTTGGTGCGGATGTTGTTGTTGCACAATCAAATTTCGGAACAACAATGTTATTTAATAATTCAGTAACACTTCCAAATTCTAAAATTTTCGCTTCAGTGATCAGTGTGCTTGCAGCAATAGTTTTGGTCTTGTACATGAAAAAATCTAAATTAGGACGAGCTATCAGAGCTACTGCTCAAAATGCTAGAGCAGCTAAGATATTGGGAGTGGATACAGAAAAAGTTTATGCATCTACATTTGGAATTAATGCGGCCCTTTGCGGTGTTGCGGGAGCACTTATTGCTATCACGTTTACTTTACATCCATATGTTGGCCTGCCTTACACAGTTAGATCTTTCATGATCGTCATTGTTGCAGGGCTAGGAAATCTTCCAGGTGTTGCACTTTCAGGGATGGGATTAGGAGTTTTTGAAGAATTCGCTGACTATTTATTAGGAACTGAATTTAGAATTGCTGCAGTATTTTTATTGTTAGTTTTAATTTTAGTGTACAGAAGATTTAAATTAGCAAAAAGTAGGGAGTATTTGAAATAATGTTAAGCAACATAAAGAAAAAAAATTTTTTTATTTATTTAGGAGTTTTGGCTTTTGCATTGATAGCTCCAAATATTTTTTCAGACTATAGAATTCAGTTTACGTTTTGGTTGGTGCTTATCATTCTAGCGATTACTTGGAACATTCAAGGAGGTGAAATGGGATATAACAGCTTTGGTAATATTATGTTCTTTGGAGTGGGAATGTATGTTTGTTCTGGAATCCAAATAGGCCTATTTTTTGATTTGGCCGAATGGACTGTTAGTGGTGGAGAGAAAACTTTCGTTCATACGCCCGATCAATATTTTCAAGGTCTTTGGATAGGCTTGCTTGCTGCAGCAATCATTCCTGCGATTATTGCGCTATTTATTGGCTATGGAGTTTTGGGTCTGCGTGGACATTACTTTGCAATTTGTACACTAGGTATTGGAATAGCATCAGGAGAAATTGCTGGTGGAATAGAACTTATTGGAGCAGGTCAGGGTATGACTGCACCACCTTGGCCAAAAGATATCGGTGGCACAGAATATAGAAATGAATTCTTCTTTTATTTAACACTTGCCCTTTGTGTTGTGACATTTGTTTTTATCCAATGGTTATATTCAACAAGATTTAGATTAGTGCTTAATGCTATTAGAGACAATGAGGATAAAGCAGAAGCGATGGGCATCGAGACTATGCGATACAAAATTACAGGATGGGTTATCTCAGCATTTTTTCTTGGACTAGCTGGAGGTCTTGTAGGAAATATAGTTGGTTACATCGAGCCAGTGGAAGTAGCATTTGATGGAAGAGAAATGGGAGTCTTTATGGTTCTAATGTGCATTTTGGGTGGTAAAGGAACTTTGTGGGGACCAGTTATTGGTGCCTCAGTGTTTCATATATTTAAAGAAAGTTTTTGGTCCTTCTTCTTAGGATGGCAGTACGTTGCCCTGGGAGTTTTGATAATTGTAATTGTTGTTTATCTGCCAGAAGGAATTATGGGTTTTCTTCGTGAGAAAAAACCAGAATGGTTTGGGGAAGTTATGGATGAAGAAGACAGAAAGGCACAGGTTACTTTAGACTAATGGCACTTTTGGAAGTTAAAAATGTTTCAAAATCTTTTGGCGGAGTAAAAGCCAATGTAGACATCTCATTGCAAGTGAAGCAAGGGTCTATTGTTGGCTTGATAGGACCAAACGGATCAGGTAAAACAACTTTATTTAATTCTATTGTAGGTACTCATCCTATTAATCAAGGTTCAATTATATTTGATGGTAAAGAGATTTCTAGCCTTCCTATTCCAGAAATTGCTAAATTAGGATTGTTAAGAACATTTCAACAAACAAGAATTTATGGAAAGTTAAATTGTGTACAAAATATGCTTATTAGTCATAAGCCTAGAAACGAAACCTTGTTTACTGTTTTTGCAGGCATACCTAAAGAACTGACCTCAAAAGCAGAAGATATTTTAAAATTTGTAGGTCTTTATCAAAAAAGAAACTTAAGAGCAGGTGATCTGTCTTTTGGTCAGCAAAAATTATTAGAACTTGCAATGGCACTAATGAGTGAGCCTAAAATGCTTTTATTAGACGAACCGACCGCTGGAATTAATCCTACATTAATTAATGGGATCATTACTCGTTTAATTCAAGTTAACAAAGAGTATGGCATTACTTTGTTTGTAATTGAGCATAATATGAAAGTAGTTATGCAACTTGCACAAAAAATATTTTGTGTAGCTCACGGACAGCTTCTTGCCGAAGGTGGACCAGATGAAATTAAAAATGATAAGCGCGTTGTTGATGCTTATTTAGGAGCACAATAATGTCAGATCAATATTCAGTTTTAGGATCCGCACCCACAAAAGAAGATTTGCAAAAACTCGCTCCAGATAATGTTCATGTACTAATTGAAGGACTGACTGCGGGGTATGGTAAAATGGAAATTTTACATGACTTTGATTTAATGGTGAGCAAGGCGCAATCTCTTTGTTTAATTGGACCTAACGGAGCAGGAAAGTCTACAATTCTTCATTCTATTTATGGTTTTACAAATATTTTCTCAGGAAAAATTAGCGTTGATGGCAAAGATATTACTCATCTTACACCAGCCGAAAAACTAACATCAGTTGGTATTGCTTATATATTACAGGATAATTCAGTTTTTCCGGATATGACCGTTGAGGAAAATTTATTAATGGGCGGTTATGCAAAAGATAAAGTAGAAGAATCTTATGAAGAAGCACAAAGAGTTTTAAATAAGTATGAAAGATTAAAAAATAGAAGAAACCAACCAGCCAAAGTATTATCTGGCGGTGAGAGAAGGTTATTAGAAATTTCAAGAGCATTAGTTATGAAACCTAGTGTTTTATTAGTAGATGAGCCCTCGATTGGTTTAGAGCCAAGATATATTGATATGGTTTTTGAAATATTAAGAGACCTTCAGCAAAATGAGAAAAAAACCATTATTTTGGTTGAGCAAAATGCAAAAAAAGGTTTAGAGTTTGCAGATAATGGTTACGTTTTGGTTTCAGGTCAAACAGCTATCGTTGGCAAAGGTGATGAGTTGCTAAACAATCCTGATGTCGGTAGATTATTCCTCGGAGGATAATTTACTACAATTTGTTTTCATCAATTTCTTTTAGACAAGGTATTAGCCATGCTTTTGGTGTTCCAGCTTTAGGATTGGGTACATGCATGTTTGCATTTGGAGCTTACTTAAAAAGTTCTGGTTTTGATTTATTTCAAAGTTTTGCCTCCTCCTTTTTCATCTTTGCGCTCCCAGGTCAATTTGTAATGGCAGAAACCATGCTGGCTGGAGGAACTTTTTTAAATATTTTTTTAGCCGTCTTTTTAACAAACGCAAGATTATTTCCGATGACAGTAAATTTAATTCCTATCATTAGACACGCCTCCCATTCAAAGTGGAAGTATTATTTTCTAGCACATTTTATTGCTGTAACATCTTGGTTTAATATGTTTGCTGTTCATAAACAATTGAAACAACAAAATAAGTTTGATTATTTTTTGGGCTTAGGTGGTTTTTTATGGTTCAACGCTGTGATTTGTACGATGTTAGGATTCTCTATTTCGCATTTAGTTTCACACGATTTTTTAATAGGATTAGTTTTTATTAATCCTATTTATTTTTTAATTATGACAGTAAGTAGCTTAAATAAAAAAAAACTTACAACATCCGTTATTATAGGAGCAGTTTTAAGTATTTTTTTGCACCAACACACCCCTGAGTGGTCCGTATTAATAGCAGGTATCACGTCTGGAACTTTAGGTTTTTTTATTTTTAAAAAGGAAAGCAATGACAGCTAATACTATTTACATAGCTATTTTTATTGCAACGTGCGCAACTTATTTATGTAGAGCCATGGGAGTATTTAGTGCAAAAAATATAAATGCAGATAGTCCATTTTTCAACTGGATTAAATGCATTTCTATTGGAATTATTTCTGCAGTAATTGCTAAAATTATTTTATTTCCGGTAGGAATTCTTTCTGAAACAGAATCTGAAAGCAGAATTATTTCAACATTTGTTGCATTGCTTGTATATTTTCTATTTAAAAAGAACGTTATTTTTGGTATTTTTGCGGGTATTGTAACGTTTTTATTAATTAATTTTTACTTTTAGATATGCACATACCAGGTCTTTTTATTCAAAATCACCCCACAAGTGATCGTTTGTATGACGTAAAAATTGAAAATAACTATTTAGATCAAGTCAAAAATCAATTTGATGCATTTGATCTGTTAGATATTGAATACAAACCATTTCTTCGTTTTCATATTACCGATTTATTTAATAAAATTTTTGATAGTAAAATAAAAAACTTTGTCAAAGAAACGCTCCAAGATCGACAGAGAGGTGCATTTATTATTGGTCCAGAAGTGATGGATCCTAATAAATATGATGCAAATTTTTTAGTTAAAGTATCTACGGCCTTAACTCATTTAATCGGAACTCCTAATTTCGATTCTATGGCAGGAAATTATTACGCTCGTTTTGAAGTGAAACATACGGACAGCAGTGATTCTTATTTAAGAAAAGCTTATAAAAAACTAGATCTACATACAGACGGAACCTATGTTAAAGAAAAAACAGATTGGTTATTGATGACGAAAATGAAAGAAGAAAATGCAAATGGAGGAGAAAGTGTTTTGTTGCATTTGGATGACTGGGAAGATTTAGAAGATTTTATAAAAGACCCTGTTGCAAAGCAAAATTTTATTTGGGGTTCTCCTAGGAGTAAAAATATAGACTACAAAATAGAACATCCTGTTTTTTCAAAAGATATAAATGAAAAACCTACAATTTCATACATTGATCAATTCCCTGAGCCAAGCTCATTAGAGCAAGGTCTTTTTTTAAACCGTCTTTCTGATTCTCTGGAAAATAGTAAAAATCATATAGTTTTTAAATTACCACCTGGGTATTCTATTTTTTCTAATAATCATTTTCTACTTCATGGAAGAAAAGCTTTCCAGCCCAGTCCCAATATGTCCAGAGAACTTTTAAGACAAAGAGGACTTTTTTATTCTTAAGAAATTATTTTTTTTTTTTAAAATATTTTACAATAAAAGGTATTGTGAAAATAATAAAAAATACTCTAAGAAAGTGATGATATGAAACGAACAAAGGATCAATATTATAAGCAGCACTTATTATAACCATTTCATGCAAACCTCCGGGCGCAAAACTTAATAAAGTTGCTATAAAATCAAAACCAAACCAAATATTTAAAAAATATGCAAATATTGCCGCTATACCTAGGAGTAAAATAGAAATAACGGCTCCATGGAAACTGTAAAAAACTATTTCTTTAATTCCTAAGCCGTTTAATCGACAACCTATTGCAGAACCTAAAAATACAAATGCAATATTAATAAATAGAGGAGGAAATTTGGCTGTAGTAATTTCTAATGTATAAAAAAAACCTGCTGCTAACATTGCTGCCAGAATAGGAGCAGATGGAATTGTAAATCTATTCAACAACATCGACAGTAAGTGCGAAATACCTAATAAAAATATCAATTCAGAAAAATACCTTAAATTGTAGGTGGCTTTATAATCATTTGCACCGATTTCTTGGTAACCTTCGCTGGCCATAAATATGAAAGGTACAAATAAAACAATAAACAAAACTCTTGTAGCTTGTGGAATTATTACTTGAGCTCGATCTTTTTTGTTGTCAGCTAAATCTTCAAGGGCACCAGCTATAACTACAAAAGCTCCTGGTAAGCCTGCTAAAATAGCTACCATTTTTTTAAATTTACAAATTTTATATAAATAGCATGCAGTCACTACACTTCCTACTATTGTGCACACTATCATTGCTATTGATGAAAAAATCCAAAGATGAATTTTGTATAGTAGTGAAATATTAAAGCTTCCTGCAAGAATTACTCCGATTACTAACAAAACTGGAAGAAAAATTTTCTTATCAAATCTAATTTTAAATTTAGTAAATGAAAAAACTAAGTTTGCTATCAACGCACCAAGAAGCCAAGGCAATGGTAATAATGTATAACTAGCCACATATCCACCAGCACATCCAATTAACATACTTTTATAACTAACTCTAAAAGCTGCTAGGTATTCCTTCATGAATTTTTTTCTATTTTTAAAACTTTTTGAAAATTTAAAATATTCAATGTATCATTTGATAAGTTCTTTGATGTTGGAATCAATTCTTGTTTAATAGTTTTGAGTATGGTTTTTGTAGTATCTATATATCCATTTAAAATACTTTGGGAATATATTGCAAATTTAATGCCACATTTTTTTAAATCTTTAATCGAAAATTCAATATTCTGAGTAATGTTTAACATTAAGTTTAAATTTTTATATTTGCTAATTGCCTCCAAATCTTTTTTTGTATCAATCCCTGTTACAAAAATTACGTCTGCTCCAAGAGATTTAAATGCTTTGATTCTTTTAACAGTTTCTTTAATTCCTAAAACTGGGTAAGCATCTGTTCTAGCAATAATACCAATATCTTGCTTTTTATTTTCTTTTGCAGCTTTCACAGCAGCTTTAATTCTTTCGCAAGATTCTTGAAAATTAAGTATCTTTACTTTTTCAGTTAAGGCACATTTTTTTGGAAATTCTTGATCTTCAATAATTAATGCTGCGACTCCAACATCTGCCAAATCTCTAACAGTTCGGTGAATGTTAATAGTACCACCAAATCCTGTGTCCGCATCGACGATACATGGAAGGCTCGTTGATCGTTGAATTTTTCTTGTTGAATTGACTAGCTCACTCAAAGTAATGATACCAGCATCTGGATATCCGTATTGTCCTGAGGATAAAGCAAAACCACCAATAAAAATAAAATTAAATTTTTCTTTTTCTATTAGCTTTGCACTCAACGGATCATGACAACCGGGAGTTAAAAAAAGTTTTTTGCCACTTAAAGCTTTTTTATAATTCAGGTAATGATTTTTAGATATTTTGTCCAAGAATATTTAATATTGTAAATTCAAATAATATTCTATCTTTATAATAGAATAAGTTGCAATAATTTTTGTTTACTCTTTAATACTGTAAAATACTCACTAATTTTTTTTTCTGAAAAATATTCCTTAAATCCAGAAATACTTAAAGTTCCACAAAAATCCTTATTTAGATTAAAGATTGGTAATGCCAAACTTGCAATATTCTCTAATCTTTCGTCCGAAGTAAAAATATAACCTTTTTTTTCAACTTGTTTCAAAAAATTTTGGTTTTCGTTGTTATAGGCTAAAAGCATCTTCCCAGTTGCACTTACCAATGGAAAAGAAGACCCTTCTTCAATATAGTGATTTAACTCGTGAGTAGAATTAACTCTATATAAGCAAACTTTAGTTTCTCCTTCTCGAACCCAAAAAGATGAAGATTGTCCTGTATCAGAACAGATCACCTGTAGAATATCTTTAATCTTCGACTGATTTTTGAAGTGAGAGCTATATAACGAACCTAATTTCCAACAACCGGCTGCTAATTGATAGTTCCCAGATTCATTTTTTATTAAAAAATTATGCTTAATTAAAGAGTTACATATTCTTATCAAAGTAGATTTGTTGAGAGAAGTAATCTCATTTAAATTTTTTAGGCTTAAAGCTCTACAATCTTTAGTAAATAAGTTTAAAATTTCAAATGCCTTATCAATTACTTTAATATCTGAACTTGTCATAGTTTTACAATGTGAAATACAATTTTATAATGTAAAAATTATTGACATGCTAGTATTTTTTTGTTCATTCTCTCTTTATTAAAAATTCTAAAATTTAACCAATAGGGAGACACAAATGGGTAAGGCGTTCACACCAAACATTCATTCTGAAAAAGGAAAAGGATTAACAAAATATGTAGCAGAATTTGTTATCAAAAATAAATATAATTCAATACCAAAGAAAGTGGTTGAACTTGGAAAAAAACATATTTTAGACGGTTTTGGTTTAGCTTTGGCTGGATCTGTAGCAAGAACAGGTACCTATCTATTCAAACAAATAAAACAAAATGCAGCTAAAGGTAAAGCTACAGTTATTGGATCAAAGATGAAAGTTCCTTCTAGCTTTGCAGCTTTAGCAAATGGAGTTGGAATTCACTCTGATGATTATGATGACACACAGTTAGCAGTTGGAAAAGATCGGGTATATGGATTGTTAACTCACCCGACAGCTCCTTGTTTACCAAGTGCATTTGCAGAAGGAGAATTAAATAAAATTAGTGGGAAAGATTTTTTAAATGCATACTTGGTTGGTGTTGATGTAGAATGTAAAGTTTCTGAAGCAATGTCACCAAGACACTACCAGCATGGTTTTCACTCAACAGCAACTTGTGGAACATTAGCATCGGCTTCAGCTGCTGCAAAAATTCGTGGATATAAAGTAGATCAGATCCAAAGAAGTCTTGCAATCGCAGCTTCTATGAGTGCTGGTTTAAGAGAAAATTTTGGAACTATGACAAAACCGCTGCATGCAGGTCGAGCTGCAGAGAGTGGAGTTTTAGCTTGCGATCTTGTAAAACTTGGTTGGTCATCAACAGATAAAATTTTAGAATCTCCAAGAGGATTTTTTCAAGCGCACGGTGGTGGATATGATTTAAATTCAATTAAAGGAAAACTTGGTAAGCCATGGACTTTTGATAAGCCAGGAGTTTCTATCAAACCCCATCCTTGTGGATCATTGACACACCCAGGTATGACTAAAATGTTAGAGCTAATTTTGAAACACGACATCAAACCAAAAGATGTAGTGAAGGTTGATGTGGGAACTAGTCATAATATGCAGAATGCATTAATTCACCATAGACCTACTAATGAATTCCAAGCAAAGTTTAGCATGGAATATTCAATGGCTATTTTGCTAATTAAAAGAAGAGCTTATATTCCTGAATATCAAGACAAACAGGTTAATAAGCCAGATGTTCAAGCTATGTTAAGAAAGATAAACTTCTATAAAAATGTAATAGCTGAAAAAGCTGGTTATGATAAAATGACTACTATCATTGATATTTATTTAAAAAATGGAAAAAAAATATCTGGTAGAGGAGATTTTGGAAAAGGTAGTCCAATGATACCTATGAGCTATGATGAAGTAGCTGATAAGTTTATGGGATGTGCTGAGTTTGCAAAGTGGCCATTAGCCAAATCAAAAGCAATTATTGAAGCAGTTAGAAATTTAGAAAAACAAAAAGATCTTTCTAAGCTAAGTAAACTGTTAACCAAATAAACAAATATGAAAGTCGCAATACTGGATGACTATCAAGGTGTTGCGCAAGAATTTGCTGATTGGAGTAAGCTTAATCAAAGTTGCGATATAAAAGTATTTCGCGAATCATTTGATAATGAGGCTCATGCAATTGAGAATCTAAAAGAGTTCGAAGCTTTTTTAATCATGAGAGAACGAACTCCAATTACAGCAAGTTTAATGAACGGTTGTCCCAATTTAAAATTCATTGCTACCAGTGGGATGAGAAATCTTTCCATTAATTTTGATCATGCTAAAAGCAAAGGAATTATTGTTTCGGGTACCGAAGGTAATAAAAACCCCACTTCAGAACTCACTTGGGGAATTCTTTTGAATTTAGCTAGAAATTTAAGACAAGAATCTGAAAATATGTATCAGGGGTATTGGCAGACAACTGTAGGTGTTGAGTTAAAAGGAAAGACCTTAGGTATTATTGGACTTGGAAAATTGGGTTGTCAAATTGCAAAAATAGCAAAAGCATTTGAAATGGATGTAATTGCCTGGAGTGAAAATTTAAAAATTGCTCACGCAACTGAAAACGGAGTTCTTGCAGTTACAAAGGAAGAGTTATTAGAGCAATCTGACTTTGTTTCAATTCACTATGTTCTTAGCGAAAGAAGTAAAGACCTTCTTAAATATGAAGACATTTGCAAAATGAAAAAAACTGCTTTTTTAATTAATACTTCTAGAGGCCCTATTATAAATGAAGAAGATTTAGTGAGAGCGCTTCAAGAAGAAAAAATTGCCGGCGCAGGAATAGACGTTTATGAGCACGAACCTCTTCCAGAAAGTCATAAATTACGTTTTTTACCGAATGCTTTCCTAACTCCGCACATAGGTTATGTTACCCAAGAAAACTATATTAAGTTTTACTCTCAAATGGCAGAAGACCTTCAGGCTTTTATAAATGGAGAGCCAATAAGAATTCTAAGCTAATTCAACATTTCAGAGCTATAACTATAAGACGTGGCGGAACCACAGAATATGTTTGTGGACTATTTCATTACCATGGTTTTGAAAATAAAATGAACGAAATAATTCAAGCTGCGCATTCCTGTTCCAGCGGTTTGAAATAAAGTTTTAATTTAAAAAATTTTCTACACTATTTAAATTTTCTATTTTTTCTATTTTTTCTTTAAAATTATCTATTTTTTTTTGATCGTACGCGAATTTTGCTAAATTATTAAATTTTGTTAAAATTTCATTTTTCGGCACAGGATTTTCAGGGGAGCCTTTCCTAAATTTTTCGGTATGCATAAATTTTTTATTATCATTGGTAATTACCTCTATGGATGCCATATGTCTAAATTCATGGCCAAGCTTTTCAATTTCTGGATCCACTTCTGCGCTTATTTTTTTTATATAATTTAAAATTCGAGGATTGGATATTTTGTCAGCACTAAATTGATCAACAAACAATTCTCCTTCAAGAGCCATTAATGCCAACCCGTAATAAATATTCATTTGTGCAGAAGTTACATTGTGATTTTCATAAGCCCAAGCGCAATGCACATAAGTAGGGTGACTTATTCTTGCTTTAATTTCCTTAATATCTTTTGATAAAATTTTATTATCTTTCATAATTCTTTTAAGGCAATCTAAAGCTGCATGAATACTGGTGACAGAGGAGTAGGGCTTAACCCCTGTGTTTGCACATTCCCAAACCTCCCCCAATTGGTCTGTAGCCCTTACAAAGTTATTTTTACCAGAAAAGCTTGAAAGATAACCTCCATAATCAGCTTCAATAATATTGGAAATTCCCGTAAATTTTTTTGCAGCAAGTTCAGCTGCTAATACTCCAGCCTCAGCTGCTCTTCCTGAATGTAATCTTTTTACCATGGCACCTTCTTGAGCTGCCATCAAGCCAGCACCTAATGACCCTGCAATTCCAATTGCATGTAAAGTTTGATCTTCATTTAAATCCATTAATTTAGCCGCTGTAACAGCCGAAGCTATTGTTCCATGAGTTCCTTGAGGATGAAATCCTCTTAGCAAAAGTTCAGTTCCAGCTGCCGAACCTACACGAGTAGCCACTTCATATCCTGCAACAACAGCAGTTAAAAAATGTTTACCACTTATATTTTTAATTTTTTCAGAAACATTAATAGAAACAGGCACTATGATAGAATTAGGATGTAAAATAGATTCTCTATGAATATCATCCGATTCAAAGCCATGTCCTGCTGTTGAATTAATTAAAGTAGCATTCAATACAGAGGTTTTAATTTTAGTCCCTATAATTGAGCATTCTTGGATATCTGTATTATTCAACACAACTTCCATTAATGTTTTAGTCCATGGCAATGTATTTCCATGGATGCAACAGCCCACTCCATCTAAAAAAAGAAGCTTTATATGTTCTAAAACTTTTTTAGGTATATTCTCAAAGGCTAGTTTTGCAGAAAATTTAGAAAGAATTTCAGTAGTATTGTTTTCTTTCATCTCATTAAAGAATTTTCCAAATTCCCTCAGATGTTGCCAAAGTTTTTCCCTTTGATTTCAGTTCACCCTGCATAAAAATTAGTGACCTTGTTTTTCTTTTGATTTTGGCATAACCAATAATTTCTTCACCTACTTTAGATCCAGAAATAAATTTTATATCCAATGTAATTGTTACAGCAATTCCATCTATTACTTGATGTGCAGCAGTTCCCATTCCAGAATCTAATACAGACATGATATAGCCTCCATGCGTAACTCCCGCTGCATTCATATGAAAATCTTTTAAAATAGTTTTGTATTCATACTCATCTTCTGAAATTTTTTTAAACTCTAGCCCACCATTATGGAGCATGAATCCTACTTTGCTAATATTTTTAAATTTTTTTAACATGGTTTATATTCCCTCCTTAAATGTTAGTGCTTTACCATTATTGCAAAATCTTTTTCCTGTCGGTTTAGGTCCATCATCAAAAATATGCCCATGATGACCACCACATTTTTTGCAGTGGTACTCTGTTCTAGGATAGCCCAATAATTCATCTGTTTTAGTTTCAAAAACATTTTCAAAACTTTTAAAAAAAGAAGGCCAACCACTTCCACTGTCATACTTCATATCCGAGCCAAAAAGCTTTTGATCACAGCCTGCACAATGATAAAAACCTTTTCTTTTTTCACTGTTTAGATCACTACTACCAGCCATTTCAGTGCCTTCTTCTCTCATGATTAAAAATTGCTCTGGCCCCAGTTCTTTTGCCCACTCACTATTTGTTTTTTTCATAGGTTAATAATACAATAATATTAATTAATATTAATTAAAATTAATCAATTATGTTTAAATATTTTTTACTATTTTTTTTATTCTGCACTTTTTCCAATGCCACATCTCACAATGTTGAATTAATTAAAAAAAAACAAGAGCTACAATAGAAAAAATTAAATAAACATCACAAGAAGAGTTTGGGCAAATTAAGGAATTTCAAAAACAGAAGAATCGAGAAGGGAAAGAGCAAAATAAAAGAAATTTAGAAAAGCTAAAATCTTTTTTTAAAATTAAAAAAAATTAAGTCAATTTAGCATTTGGATGTTTCGTATTGTAAAACAAATTATTATATATTGTAATAATTATTGTTGGAGCTATAAACTTTAAAATACTTTTTTATGAAAAATTCTTATGATGTAATAGTAGTTGGAACTGGAAATGCAGCTTTATCTGCTGCTTTATCAGCATCAGACAACGGAGCTAAGAAAATTTTAGTTATTGAGAAAGCTTCTAAAAAAGAAAGAGGCGGTAATAGCAGATATACAAATGGAGCTTTTCGTTTTGCTTATAAAGGATATTCCGATTTAAAAAAAATTATACCTACTTTAAAAAATTCTAATAGTATTGATTATGGAAAATACACGACGGCAGATTTCATGAAAGATATGCAGAAAGTTACGAATGGAAAGACAGACAAATCTTTATCTAAAATTTTAACGGGCAACAGCTTTGAAACAATTCATTGGCTTAGCAAAAAAGGTTTAAAATTTACCCCAATTGAAGGAAGACAATCTTTTGTAGTTGATGGTAAAATGAAATATTGGGGAGGTTTAACATTGGAGGTTGATGGACAAGGAGAAACACTGGTCGATTCATTGTTAAAAATTGTAGAAAAGCATAAAATTAAAATTCAATACGATACAGCCGCAGTCGATCTTGTATATGAAAAAAATAGCGTATCTGGAGTGGAGGTATTGAACAAAAATAAAATCGAAAAAATTTATGCTAAGTCTGTCGTTTTGGCATGTGGAGGGTTTGAATCTAACCCTGAGATGAGAACAAGATATCTAGGTCCAGGTTGGGATATGGCAAAAGTCAGAGGAACCAAACACAATACGGGTGACGGATTGAACATGGCTTTTAAAGTTGGAGCTTCAGCTTTTGGAAATTGGTCTGGTTGTCATGCGGTTTTTCATGATTTAAACGGTCCAGAATTTAGTGATCTAAAAATTAGCAATAAATATCGTAAAATTAGCTATCCATGGGGAATTGTCATAAATGCAAATGGTGAAAGATTTGTTGATGAAGGAGAAGACTTTAGGAATTTTACATACGCAAAATTTGGAAAAGAAGTGATCAAACAACCTAATCAATTAGCATGGCAAATTTTTGATAAAAAAGTCAGACCAATGCTATATAGTGAATATGATGTAAAATCTGCAACTATGGTTAAGGCAAATACTCTTGAAGAGTTAGTGAAAAAATTAACAGGAGTAAATAGTCAAAAGGCCTTAGAAAACATCCAGACATATAATAGCTCCGTAAATGATGCAAAATTTAATCCGACGATTAAAGATGGAAAAAGTACAGTTGGTTTGAAAATAAACAAAACCAATTGGGCAAATAAAATAGATACTGCTCCTTTTTATGCTTATGGAGTTACATGTGGAATTACCTTCACTTTTGGTGGCTTAAGAATTAATGACAAGGGACAAGTTTTAAATAAAGTTATGAAACCTATTAAAGGATTATATGCAGCTGGTGAAATGGTTGGTGGAATATTCTACTTTAATTACCCAGGCGGAAGTGGACTAACATCTGGCGCTGTATTTGGAAAACTTGCCGGAAAATCTGCAGCTAAACACTAAAAAGGAGACTTAACACCCAATGAATCTCCCAAATCATTAAGATCCTTTACTATATCTGCCGAAAGTACGATTCCTTGTTTTTTTATCATCTGTTCTTTTCTATACTCTGGCTCTCCAGGATGTAGAATTTCTTTAAAATTTTTAGCAAGTTTTAATTTTTTTACTTTTTTAATTCCATATTCCATTTTTTTTAAAAATTGATTTTTATTTTGAAAAAGATCTGCTTTTAAGCAAATCATAAAATGCCCAACATTTGCTGGTCCAGAAAAGTTATTACCAAATTGATTTTTTACCTTTCCACCATGATTAGCTCCTGTAAAAATACCTCCTACAATATCCATCATCCAGGATATACCTGCGCCTTTCATTCCACCAAAGGGTAGCATTATTCCTTCAAAAGCTTTTGCACCATTATTGGTAGGTTTTCCAAACTTATCAAGCGCTAACCCAAAGGGTATTTTTTTTCCACTTTTTGCAGCAAATTTTAATTTACCTCTTGCAACCGCTGAGCACGCCATATCCAATATAAAAGGTTTGTCTTTATTCGCGGTCGGACTTCCAAACGCAAAGGGAGCCGTACCAAAGTGAGCAGCCATTGCACCATGAGGAGGTAGTGCAGGCGAAGACGCAGTAAATACCCAGGCAATACAATCATTTTGAGTTGCTATCTCTAAATAATTTGCGGCCATTCCAAAGTGGTTACTATTGTATATTCCAGCTATTCCTACACCGTATTTTTTTGCTACTTTTACGCATTCATTCATTGCAATGTTTGAGGTTACAAAGCCTAATCCGTTATTTCCATCTACATGAAGAATATTTCTTTGAATTTTTTTAATTTTAATTTTTGGTTTTGGGTTTGCAACTTTTTTCAAAATTCTTTCGCAATAAATAGGAGCTCTCACTACACCATGTGACCAGACCCCCCGTACATCTGCTCTAACTAATCCCTTTGCTACAATAGAAGCATGTCTTTTTGAAAGTTTACATTTTTCATAAATAGTAGAAATAAACTTTTCTAATTTTTCAGGTTTTGTTTTATAATTTTTTTTTATGCTCATCGAGTATTTTGTATGTTTTTTTGGTTAACACATCCGTACGTGTTGCATTAACATTGGCATATGTCCAATATATTTTTAAATTATTTTTTTCATTATTTATAAATCTGTGAGGTACCTTTGGTGGGATCCAGCAAACTTCACCTTCTTTAAGAATGTATTTTTTTTTATTTATTTGAGCTAAAGCAGTTCCTTTAAGAACGAATACAGCTTCTTCACAATTGTGGTAATGTAAATTAATTGATTTATTTTTAGGAATAAGTGTAGTTCCACTAATCATAGACTTAGATCCGGAATTTTTATTTACAAAAATTTTAGTGATCACTGTTCCAAATCTTTTTATAGATTTGATTTTTTTCTCTTTAAATACAGCCGGTTTATTATTTAGCATTTGCTTTAAATTAATTTTAATTGTTATATATAATATATTTAAAATGAAGAATCTTAAATTTTTAGTATTAGAAGGAGATGGCATAGGTCCAGAAATAACAAAGTCATCTATTGATGTTTTGGAGGCAGCATTAGCTGTTTTTAGTTTAAAAGTAGAGCTAGTTTATGAAGACATTGGTTTTGCCTCTTTTAAAAAACATAAAACAACATTTAGAAATGAAATTTTACAAATAGCAGAGAAGTGTGATGGCATTATACTTGGAACATGTTCACATAATGATTATCCTCCAACAAATGAGGGAGGATTAAATCCTTCTGGAGTCATTAGAAAGTATTTTGAGCTTTATGCAAATGTTAGGCCAGCTAGAAGCAGGCTAGGAAAATCTACTAGATTTCCTATGGGAATAGATTGCATTGTGATGAGAGAAAATACGGAAGGCTTTTATTCAGATCGTAATATGTATCTTGGTGTTGGAGAGCTTATGCCAACCAAAGATGTTGCCATATCAATAAGAAATATTACCAGAAAAGGCTCCATGCGTATTGCTGAAACTGGATTTCAATATGCACAAGAAAGAAGAAAAAAACTAGTTGCTATTCATAAGGCGAATGTTTTGAGATACTCCGATGGTCTTTTTTTAGAGTGTGCGAGAGAAGTATCCAAGAAATATCCAGAAGTGGAATATAAAGAGCAAATTGTAGATTCTATGTCTGCATTAATAATAAGAGATCCCTCGGTATTTGATGTGATTTTAACTACCAATTTATTTGGAGATAACCTTTCAGATGCTGCATCTGAAATTGCAGGAGGGCTTGGTCTTGCAGAATCAATTAATGCAGGCGATAACTTTTGTATTGCGCAGGCTCAACATGGTTCAGCGCCAGATATTGCTGGAAAAAATATTGCAAATCCAGTTTCTTTAATTGGGTCTACAGCTATGCTATTAGATTGGTTGGGTAAAAAAAATAACAATAGTCAATTAAAGGAAATAGCTGAATTAATTGAAAATGCGATTGATAAAATGGTTATTAATCCTGAAACAAGAACACCTGATATTGGCGGAAAATTATCTACCACAGAATTTACCAAAAAATTAATCGAGCATTTGAAATAAACAAGCTTACTGATATGGAAATATTAAAAAACCCCATCTTAGAACCTTGTGTTTGGAATGTTTCAGATTTTAAAAGTGAAAATGAGTGGACGCATACCTTTTCCGAAAAAGAAATTTTTGAATTAGAAGATGCTGCAAAAAAAATAATTAATAAAAAGTTAGCACCAACTTCTTTTTCTAAAAGTGATTTTATTTTAGATTCTTTAAATGAAGTTTTGGAAAAAAAACTTGATATTCTGCAAAATGGCAAGGGATTTGTAAGACTAAGAGGACTTGACCCAAAAAAATACGATCAACTAACTATTCAGGTCATTTATTGGGGTATATGTTCTTACTTGGGAATGGGTATTCCACAAAATTCTATGGGTGAAATGATGAGTGGGGTTAAAGATTATGGAGATAAAAATGTCGGTGATAATCCTTACAGACAAGGTATTCGACTGCACAGAACAACTGCAAAAATAGATGCACACACGGATAGTTGTGATCATGTTGCATTGTTATGTGTAAAAAGAGCTAAAGAAGGAGGAGAGAGTGGAGTTGTAAGTTCTCTGGCAATATATAACGAGATTTTAAAAACTAAACCTGAATACCTGGAAGTGTTATGCAAGGGTTTTTACATAGATTTAATCGGCAAAGGAAAATCAGAAAAAGAATTAAGTGCTCACCCAATACCAGTATTCAGTTACTTTAAAGGAAAAATGTGCTCAAGGTTTAACAAAAGTCAAATAGAGCTTGGTGCAGAAAAGCACTCTGGAGGACTGGATAGCTTTAGCCAATCTGCAGTTGATTACGTTCAGGAGCTTGCGCAAAAAGATGAATTTCATCTTAAAATGATGCTAGAAGATGGGGATATACAGGTTTTAAACAATAGAGTTTGTTATCACACTAGAACCGCAGTGGTGGATGATGAGGATATAAATAAAAAAAGATTGCTTTATAGAGTTTGGTTGAATGCACCACATCCAAGACCTATGTCTCCAGAATTTGCAAATCAACTCAATACAGGTGAAAGGGGTGGGGTAACTAAAAGACTCTAACCAATTAATATTTGACTGACTCATCACACCTAACCGACAACAAAGACATTAATATTAAAAATCATAAATGTTTTTTTGTTGGAGGGGTAAAAACAAAAATTGACAATAAGGAAATTATTAAAGGAACGATGTATGTTGAGCAATTTACCCCACAGAATCAAAAACCTAATCATAAAATTATTCTTATTCACGGCGGAGGTCAAACAGGAGCTGGTTTCTTAGGCACACCAGACGGTAGAAGAGGATGGGCGCATGATTTTCTGTTAGCGGGATTTGAGGTATTTGTTGTAGATCAGCCAGGACGAGGACGGTCAGGTTATTCATCTACTCTTTATGGAGATTATATAGATAGAGAATTAGACCTAGACGATTGCGAAAGAAGATTTACTTCGATGAAAGACATGGGTAATTGGCCCCAGGCAAATCTGCATTCTCAATGGCCAGAAAGTGGAAAAAGAGGAAATAAAATTTTTGATCAATATATGGCCTCCCAAGTGAATACAATGGCTGACAGAATAGAAACAGAAACAATGTCTAGAATTGCTTTAGCAGAGCTATTGGACCTTATCGGACCAGCTTTTGTTTTAGGACACAGTCAAGGCGGACCTTTTTGTTGGCTAGCTGGCGATGTTAGACCAGAAAAAGTTTTAGGATTATTAGCAATTGAACCTAATGGCCCCCCCTTCTTTAATGTTGCTTATGGTGGACATGTTCAATCACATATAAAAAACTCAAAGACTGACAACAAAAGAGACGGAGATAAAGATTGGTATATTACAGCATCAAAACCAGACAGGCCAGGAGGCATTACTTATTCATCTTTGACATTTAATCCACCTTTAAAAAAAAATGAAAGCTTAATTTCTGCACTAGATCCAAATTCAACAAAAGATAATTTAGTTCAATGTTATTTACAAAAGGAACCAGCAAGAGAATTGTCGAATCTTAAAAAAGTTTCTATTTTAATTTTATCTGCGGAAGCCTCTTATCACTCACCTTATGATCATGGTACCAGCAATTTTTTAAAGCAAGCTGGAGTGAAGCATGATTTTTTGAGATTAGAAGATAAGAATATAAAAGGAAATGGCCACATGATGATGTTAGAAAAAAATAATCATGAAATAGCAGATGTCTTAATAGGTTGGGCTAAATCAAAAATTTAAATTAAGTATTTTTTTTAGAAGAAACTAGTCTTCTCATTGCAGGTGAGAGAACCTTGTCAGAAATTAAAACATCCCACAGCACAGAAGTGCTACTCTTTGTAAATTCGTTATAAGCCTCTTGTAGTTCAGAAACTTTTGTTATTTTTTTTGATTCCAAACCAAAACCTTTTGCAATTAATGATATTGAAGATGGACCAAAGACAGCTCCTTTTTCAGAGATGTTATCAACACGTAATTTATGTATTTCAGAACCATAAGCCTCATCATTCATAACTATAAAAAGTATCTTAAGCTTATGCCTAATTGCCGATTCTAACTCTTGAACATGCATTATAAAACCGCCATCACCGTCAATTAGCACAATTTGTTTATCCTTTTGAGCAATAGCTGCTCCTATTGAATAGGATAATCCATTTCCAATAGCTCCAAACTCTCTAATTGTTAAAAAATTTTCATGAGATCTACCTTTCATATGTGTAGAAAAGTAAGAACAATGACCAGATGAGTTCACCATGAATAAATCTTTGGGAAGTACGCTGTCTAATTCTTTAATAAACGTTCTTGGATCTAGGTATCCTTCTTTTTCTTCAAATTGCTCTTTATCTTCCGGAAGGTTATTAATCGCATCTTTTAACTTGTCATTTCTCCAGTCCTGATTAGTGCTAATTTTTTTATATTGTTCATCATTGTTGATTGATTCAAGAATTTGATTAATCGTTGTTAGCGCATCTCCTTGAACCCAATAATGGGAAGCAACTCTTCCGTGATTAATTGGTTTTGGATCTAAATCAATATGCATTACTTTTGCATTGGGATAAAGTTTACCTGCATCTGCAGCGTGAGAAGCTAGACTCGTACCAACTGCAATAATTAAATCTGATTGCCGAAAACATTCCCTAGAAATATCAGATGAAAAGCCACCCGCTACATTTAATGAAAAATCATGATCTTTAAATAAGCCTCTTGCTGGTAATGTAGTAGCAAGCAAAGCTCCCATTTTATCTGCAAGCTTAATAATAGATTCTTTAGCTTTAGATTTTATAGCTCCAAGACCACCAATAATAATTGGTTTTTTTACATTCTTAATTATTTCTAGTGCATTGTGCAAATATTTTGGATCTGGACCTAGTCTTTGAAGATCCCAATTTAGAGAAGAGGATGGTAAAGGCTTTCCATTTTCTAAATACTCCGATTCTTGCAAATCAAAAGGAACTCCTAGTACAATAGGTATTTGTTTAGTTTGAGCTTTAAAAAAAACTTCTCTAACCGTATGAAATAATTTTTTTGGATGTCTGATGGAATAATATTCAACTCCACATGCATTTACAAAGGGAGCCTGTTCTAATTCTTGATTATACCAATTTGCTTTTAAAGGAGATTCTCCAACAAAAATTACTAAAGGAATTTTTGCTCTCGCAGCTGTGGTCAGAGCGGTCATAGTTTGAGTTAACCCTGGTCCACAAGTTACAGTAGCAACACCGATTTTATCTTTTGCCCTTGCGTATCCCATGGCCATCGAAACTGCACAGTGCTCATGTCTCGAATAAAAAAAATCAACGCCCTTGTCTGACATGGCAGAAGACCAATGCATATTTCCATCTCCTAGCAATCCAAATACTTGGTTAACATCCTCTGCTATAAAGGCATCAGCCAAAGCTTCATACAAATGCATAATTTTTTTAACTTTAATTAATGTTTTTTTAATTTTTTTATTTTATCAATATTAGCCCAAAATTATGCAGTAAATAACAAAAATATTACAAATAAAATCCTTTAATTTTTTCTTTATAGTAAGTATATTCCTTTGTAATTATAAACAATAAGGGGAATAATAATGAATAAAAAATTAGTAAGTCTTGTTGCTGCAGTATTTATGTTTGCAACAAATGCTGGAGCAGTAGATTTTTCTGGCAAAACAGTTGAGTGGTTAATTCCATTCTCTCCAGGAGGTGGTTCGGACAAATGGTCAAGATTTTATGCGCCAATGTTGTCAAAAGCTCTTCCAGGAAATCCAAATGTTGTTGTAAATAATTGTCCGGGTGGTGGAGGAACTACTTGTACAAATAAATTCTCTACAATGAAAAATGGTGATGGATTAACTATCTATGGTGATTCAGGATCTGTTAAATTTCCTTATCTATTAGGTGATAAGAGAGTTAGATATGAATATAAAGATTGGAGCAAAACAATTGTTCTAGCAACACCTACAGGTGGAGTTGCTTACACATCTTCAAAATTTTACAAATCAAAAGCTGATTTTAAAAAGCTACAAAGTGTATCTTTAAAATTTGGAAGTAATGGTGCTACATCTTTAGATCTAATTCCACTTCTTGCATTTGAAATGCTAGGTTTACAAGTTAAGCCAGTATTTGGAATGAAAGGTAGAGGACCTTCTAGAGTAGCATTTGAACGTGGTGAAACAACAATTGATTATCAAACTACATCATCTTACAAATCTAAAGTAACTCCAATGGTAAAAGAAGGTAAAGCTGTACCATTGTTTACATGGGGTGTTGTTAACTCAAGTGGTAACATTGAAAGAGATCCTACTTTTCCAAAATTACCGCATTGGGCTGAATACTATGAATCAGTTATGGGCAAAAAGCCATCTGGTCCAGCTTTTAGAGTTTGGAAAGCCTTCTTAACTGCAGGATTTTCATCTCAAAAAATGGTATTTTTACCAACAGGTACTGATCCAGCAATTGTAAAAGCTTACAGAGATGCTTTTGTAAAAGTTACTAAATCAGCAGAGTTTAAAAAAACTAGAAACAAAAGATTAGGGGTTTACAATCAGGTAACCGGATCTGGCGTTGAAGGTATTTTAAAAGCAGCGATGATTGTTCCTGCTGATGATTTAAAATGGTTAAAAAACTTCGTTACTACAAAGTATGGAGTTAAGTTTTAATAATTATTAAACTTAAAAAAAAGGCCACTTGATTAATATTAAGTGGCCTTTTTAATTGTATGTTAGATTCTCTTTTAGGCGCATTTACTTTAATATTTTCAGGTGAGCATTTTTTATATTTATTATTAGGAGTATTTTTAGGAATTTTTGTTGGAATTTTACCGGGGCTAGGAGGAATAGTTGGCTTCTCAGTTTTGATGCCTTTTATTTATGGAATGGACCCCATTTCAGCCTTGGCAATGTTGATTGGTCTAATTGCGGTAGTACCAACTTCAGATACTTTCACTTCTGTATTGATGGGGATACCGGGATCGTCCGCTTCTCAGGCAACAGTATTGGATGGTTTCTCATTAGCTAAAAAAGGACAGGGTGCAAGAGCATTGGGAGCAGCATTTTCTGCATCTCTATTTGGTGGTTTATTTGGTGCAGTCATTCTTACTTTAATAGTAATTATTGCAAAACCAATTATTTTATTTTTTGGATCCGCAGAACTTTTTATGCTGGGAATACTTGGCATAAGCATGGTGGGAGTTTTATCAGGCGACAGTCTTATAAAAGGATTTTTAGCTTGCGGGCTTGGTCTTCTACTTGGATCCATCGGTAGCGCTCCTGCAACTGGAGAGTGGAGATTGGCATTTGATTATTATTATTTATATGACGGACTTAAAGTCGTCACGATCGGACTTGCTGCATTTGCAGTGCCTGAAATTTGTGACTTATTAAGAAAAAATAAAACCATCGCTCTTAAAAAAGAACCATTAGGAAAAGGATGGATGCAAGGTTTGCGAGATACTGTAAAAGAAAAATGGATTGTTTTAAGATGTTCTGCACTTGGTTGTTTAGTGGGAATTCTTCCGGGCCTTGGTGGAAGTGTGGTTGATTGGATTGCTTACGGACATGTTGTTCAAACTTCAAAAAACAAAAGTCAATTTGGAAAAGGAGACATCCGTGGTGTTATTGCTCCAGAGTCAGCAAATAATGCAAAAGAAGGTGGGGGATTAGTTCCCACATTATTATTTGGTATTCCTGGAAGTGGAAGTATGGCCGTTTTTCTTGGAGGGTTGACGTTACTTGGAATTGAACCAGGACCAGGCTTAATTACTGGAGATTTGCAATTTGTTTATGTAATGGTTTGGTCTTTAGCTTTAGCCAATGTGATTGGTGCGGGAACTTGTTTTTTTCTATCAGGTAAAGTTGCTCACATAACAAGAATACCATATGGAATTCTTGCCCCATTCATGATCATGATTATTTGCTTTGCAGCATTTCAGGTCACTAGAAGCGTTAATGATATATTTATTTTAGTTGTTCTAGGTGCATTTTGTACTTTGATGAAAAACTTTAACTGGCCAAGACCTGCTTTGTTAATTGGGTTTGTTTTATCGGATACTTTAGAAACTTATCTTTACCAAGCAGTTCAATTTTATGATTTTAAATTTTTATTAAAACCAGGCGTTATTGTTATTTTTTTAATCACGGTTGCATCTGTTTATTTAGGTTCGAATATGTCTAAAAAGAAAAAAGTAACTCTAAAATATACAGTAAAAGACTTATTCAACTTTAATGTTCAAAACGTATTTTTGTTTATTATTCTAGCTTTTTTTGCTGCCTCAGCTTACGATTCTTTTCAACACCAATTAATGGGCGGAATTTTCCCGGGCTCTGTTTCGATTATTATGCTTGTGCTTTTCACTTACGTTTTGTTTTTTAACAACAAGCTATTGGCAACCATGATTAATACGACTTTCACGACAAAGGATACCAAAGATTTATTCAAAGCATTTTCATGGATTATCTTGTTAGTTATTCTATCTAGCATTTTTGGCTTTATCATTGCAATAGCTGCTTTTTTTATAGTTTTAATGAAAAACAAAACCACTTTAAGTATGTTTAAAATTTTAACTCTTACTGGATGTGGTATTTCAACAATTATTACATTGTCTTACTTTATGGTTTTAGATTTTCCTCCAGGACTGCTTCAGCATTTTGTCAAATTACCTTGGCCATTTAAATAATTTTAATTGAATAATTAATTTTTTTATAAATTTTGACCATGGGGTGAACAATCGTTTGTAAATTTTTGTAATTAATAGAGTACCAGGGCTTTGAACATCCCCATTTTTGCATGCTAGGAATAAGTTGATGTTCCCAATTCAAATATCCTTTAGCATCTTGCTTGCTTCCTTTGTGACGACGCGGAAAAAAGTAAGTAGGATCATTAAAATCTTTAGAACAAAATTTTTTAGTAAGATTTTTTTTAGGAGCTTGTTGGTGCCAAATCGCTTGATAGCCAAGACGGCGTAACCATAGAACGGTAAACACTGCTGAAGTAGGAATGTTAGAAAATATATAAATAGGGGTATTGGTAGAAGCAATGAATTTATCTGTACTTTGAACTAAGGTCGTTGCATTCACACTTTTCCAAATAGCACTTTTCTTATTTGCTTGAATTTCTGATTGAATGATAAAAGCATGAGACTGCTCCACTTGTCTAGTTTGCGAGACAAAAGGAAGTTTGTATTTTCTTTGAACTTGCCTTGCTAGCTTAGCATCTTGCTTCAGGTTAATGTTAGTTTTTTGAATAGAAGATTTTTTTTGATAAGCTCTTTCATATTCATGCAATACCCAGTTTTGGGTTCCTCCATTTAAAACATATTTTTTATGAGAAAAATTAAAATCTAATAAAGTTTGGTATGCAATAATGCTTCTAGTCCTACCAGCGCAGTGTACGATTAGTGTTTTTTTGTCATATTGTTTGTTATTTAATAAAGCAGGAAGTTCACCACCAGAGCATTGCTGGGAAAAGGGTAGGGTAAATTTTTCATATTCTATTTTAGGTCTTGCATCTATTTGAGTCACTGATTGCATATTCTGACTGTGCAATTGTTTTAATTGCTTAGGGTATATATTTTTAATGTTTCCCGTAACCTCGATCCATTCTCCAAATGCTTTTGAAAAAGTAAATTCACCTGCCCACATAGGTAGTTTTGCTTTTTTCCAAGCTAAATAATTACCTTTGATAAAATAATAGTTTTTAAATTGATATCTTTTCAGAATAGCGCTAATTTTTTTAATCATGTTTGTGCTAGCAGCTATAATGATCAGATGAGTAGCCTTGTCTGGAACTAAATCACTAATGATAGAGTGAAATCGGTCCATTGGACAGTTAACAGCACCAAAAGCAAAACCCTGAACATAGGTTTTTCGACTTCGAACATCGATGAAAGCCACATTGTTTTTTTTATTTTGAAAAATTGTAACGGCTAGTGCGCAGTCAATCAAAGAAGGCTTAGACAATTTCGATCCAATAGCCGTCGGGATCTTTTATAAAGGCAATGCTTTTCATCGCTCCGTCATTTGGTTTTTTTTGAAAAATTACACCAAGCTGCTCAAATCGTTTGCAAGCCTTCATGACATCTGGAACTTTAAAGGCGATATGACCAAAGCCACGCGGTTCTTGGTTTCCATCATGGTAGGAAAAATTAGGATCGTCTTCAGTCCCCCAGTTGTGGGTCAATTCTAATATAGATTTTTGGCTAAGGGCCCAACCCCTCATATCCTCATTGCCTTGAGGAATATTTTTTATTTCTTCATCGTTAAAAGTTCCTAAAAAATATAGTGAAAATTTTGCTCCAGGAAAATCATTTTTTCGCACCAACTTCATCCCCATCACTCTAGTATAAAAATCCAAAGATTTTCTTGGATCTTTAACGCGTAGCATAGTGTGGTTCAGAACAAACTCTTTAGTATCCTGATCTGGGATTAGGCAGTTTCCTTCGATATTTTTAAAATTAGTCATTAGCTTTTTTAATTCGTTCAAGTATTTTAGTCAAATTACTATTCATTGCATTGAAAGTTCCTGATCGCTTTAATCCTTTAAGAAACTCTTCATTAATTCCTTTCTTAGTCTGGTAATCACTGACTAATTGTTTAGTTTTTGTTTTGGATAAAAGGATAGAATGAGAAAGTCCAAACATTAAGCTCGCAATAAGATCTTTTGCTTTATTAGGATTTACTTTTCTTTTAACCAGCCAGCTTTCTAGAGTATTACAATACTCAAAAAAAGTTGCCATGGTAGCAGTCATTGTCCATAAATGGTTATTCTCTAGTTCATTTTTAGCAACAATAGCCATTCCCAAATGATTGAAAAATTTAGTTACTTTTGCATTGTTAGGAAACAGTATGATGGGTCCAAGTTTGCTTGCAATGGTAGGCAAAGGAGCTGCTTTCACAATATTGGTTGCAGGTCGAATTGTTTTTTTTAAATAATTCATATTTAAAGTAGAAACAAAGCTCACAACCGTTTGGTTTTTTTTAAAGGTAAGTTCTTGTAATATTTTTTTAGCAACAGTTGGGACCACTGCAATAAAGACCCAAGATGAGTTATTAATAATATCCTGGTTATTTTTTACAACTTTTACTTTTTTAAATTTTTTGGACAAGTTAGAAGAATTCTTCTTATTTCGCTCAGAAATTAGAATTTGCTTAAGTTTAATCTTTGATCTAAACAATCCTTGTATAATCGATGTAGTGATTTTGCCTGTACCTATAAATCCTATGTTCATGAATGTAATTTTTAAACAAAAAAAAAAGAATGTCTATTTATAAAATACCAGGACCTTTGTTAATTGTAATGGGCGGTTTGTTTTTAAGTTCAGGAGGAACTATTTTTAGATCTTTTGAAATGGCAGACCCTTGGGCTATTTATTTTTGGAGATCGGTTTTTTTTACTCCAGCTGTATTGCTTTTTGTCTACATTACAAATAAATCTCAATTTATAAACAAGTTTAAAAGCATAGGCTTAATTGGATTAATTTGTGCTGCTTTATACGCCACAGGAAGTGCCGCATTTATGTTTGCATTAAAGCACACAACGATCGCCAATGTCGTCTTTATTATTAGTATTCAGAGTTTTTTTCTGGTCATTATGGGTTATTTATTTTTGAAAGAAAAAATTAACCTTACTACCTTAGTCGCCATCATTCTAGCAGCCACTGGTCTTTATATAATGATTGGAACAAATATCTCTGGAGGAACAGCCCTTGGAAATGCCTATGCTTTTGTTATTCCTATTGCTTTTACCGCAGTAGTCATTCTCATTAGAAAATTTAATCATATAGATATGGTTCCTGCCGTTGGTTTGTCAGGTGTATTTGCACTTACCGCAGGATTTTTGTTAAGTGACACGATTGCTATTACACCCCATGATCTTTTGCTAGTATTTTTTTTTGGAGCTTTGCAATATGCGCCTGGCTTTATTTGTTTAACACTTGGATCACGAAAAACACCTGCTGCTATGGTGGGTATTTTTGCCTTCTCCGAAGCAATTGCTGGTCCTATTTGGGCTTGGCTATTTATTAATGAGATACCACCACTAGGAGTTTTAATTGGCGGAAGTATCATTTTTTTAGCCATTCTCTTAAAAAGTTTTAAATCATAAAGCTAAAGTTTCCAATTGTAACAAATCAGTGTAAGTTATTGTTGTGAGCAAAATATTAAGAAACATTCAGTTAACGGGAGCAGTTTTTATAATGACTGCAACTATTTTTGCGTTTGGTTTTGAGATAAAAGAAATGATCGTAACTCAAGAAATTAATCTTGCAGATATATTGCTTTTATTTATCTATTTAGAAGTTTTGGGAATGGTAACTAGTTATTGGGGCGCTCAAAAAATTCGTTTAACTTATCCACTTTTCATTGCGATTACTGCAATTGCTCGATTAATTATTTTACAAAAAAAAGATCTAGAAGCGCTTTCTTTAATTTATGAATCTGGTGCTATTTTAATTATTGCTATGGCTATTTTAATATTAAGGCTTCGAAGAAGCAAAATGATCAAAGTCTCTTTAGATAAAGACGATCTTTAACCTTTTTTAAACATAACTATGACCAGCTCTAAAGCCTTTTTTATTTTAGGTAATCAGCTTTTTTCTAAAGAATATCTCAAAGATTATAAAGACTATCATTTCTTTATGGCTGAGGACTATGGTCTATGTAGTTATGAGAAGCATCATAAGCAAAAAATTTTACTTTTTTTATCTTCCATGCGATCGCATGCAGAAGAACTAAAAGCAAATAAGTTTAAAATTACCTATTACGATTGCCAGCACTCTTTATTTAAAAAGGATTATGAGACAAAATTTTTAGAATTTATTAAGAAGCATTCAATTCAGGAAGTAGTGAGTTTTGAGGTAGAAGATAAATTTTTTGAGGAAAGGTTAAAGAAATTTTTTAACAAACAGAAACTCACCTATACGACCATACAATCTCCAATGTTTTTGAGTAGTAGGCAGGATTTTACCGAATACTTAAGTAAAGGAAAAAAACCCTTTATGGCAACTTTTTATAAGCAGCAAAGATTAAATGGTAATATTTTAATTAAAGATCAGGATAAACCAGTAGGAGGTAAATGGTCTTTTGATGAAGATAACCGAAAAAAATTAGCAAAGGGCTTGGAGGTTCCCAAAGTACCTTCCTTTAAAAAAACAGATCATACTAAGCAATTAATAAGTATGATAGAAAAAGAATTTGCATCGCACCCCGGGAGTTTAGAATTTTTTAACTATCCAACTACGAGAAAAGATACTGTTAAATTATTTTTAGATTTTTTAAAAAATAAATTAAAACAATTTGGTGACTACGAGGATTCAATTACTCAAAAATCCCATACAGTTTTTCATAGCATGCTTAGCCCCGTTATGAATTTAGGTTTACTTACACCACAAACTGTTGTGAAAGAAACGATTGTTTTCGCCAATGCAAATAAAGTTCCCTTAAACTCATTGGAAGGTTTTGTTCGTCAAGTAATTGGTTGGCGTGAATTTATGCGAGGTATTTACCAGAATTACGAACAACGTTTAGTAAGCGATAATTTTTTTAATCACAAAAAAAAATTAACAAAAAGTTGGTATGATGGAAGCACAGGAATTACTCCCTTAGATCATACCATTAAGAATTGCCTGAAGTATGGTTATAGCCATCACATTGAACGACTTATGGTAGTTTGTAATTTAATGAATCTTTCTGGCATACATCCCCTAGAGGTATATCACTGGTTTATGGAAATGTATGTAGACTCTTCTGACTGGGTTATGGCACCCAATGTAATGGGTATGGGTTTGTTTAGTGATGGAGGTATCTTTGCTACTAAACCTTATATTTGTGGATCAAGCTATATTTTAAAAATGAGTGATCATCCTAGAGGAGATTGGTGTGAAACTATGGACGGATTGTACTGGAGATTTATTGATCAACATAAAAATTTTTTTTTAAAGAATTATCGTTTGGCAATGATGGCAAAATTATTAGAAAAAATGGATCCTATTCGAAAAAAAAGAATTTTTAAAAAAGCGGAAGAATTTATTCAACAACATACCAAATAAATTACCAAGGGATTTGCGACCCCCCCCTTGGTAAAGAAATAAAAAATTTAAAAATTATTATTAGATTTAGTAGAAAGATGACCTAGAACTTTTCCTTTATTAGGTCCTTCTTTTATCATGTATCCAGTTGTGCCATTTGCATTAACCTCCACAGCCTTTACACTTTTCTGCAAGGTTTTTCTTTTCTGTTCTTCGTTAGCTTGTGCGCTAAAATTTTTCAGCAAGTGTGATTTAATATCCATTATAGGTACCTCTTGTAAAAGTTTACCTACTTTTAACTCATGTAGATGAGCCACTTGTATCCATGTGGATGGCGCATATCTTGCATGCAATCAATGCATATCAAATATATTAATATTAAATAAAAATGTCAATAGGAAAAACTTTAACCAAATTAAAATGTTGATTTATATTAAATCTTATTAAGAATGATTATCAATACTGTTGACACTGATAATCATTATCAGTAAAAGAAAAATCTATTAAATAAAAAAAAAGGAAAAAAAAATGAAAAAAATAATATTTTTATCGATTTTTATACTTTCAACTGTCGGTTCTAGTTTTGCTGCAGAAGTAAATTTATATACTTCTAGACATTATAGTTCAGATGCTGATTTGTATAAAAAATTTACAAGCAAAACAGGAATTAAAGTCAACGTTATAAAAGCAAAATATAAAGTATTGGAAAAAAGACTTTTGTCTGAAGGGAAATCCTCAAAAGCTGATGTTGTAATTACAGTTGATGCAGGTGCTTTAGGATCTGCAACAAAAAAAGGAATTTTTCAAAAAATTAAATCAGAGACTTTAAACTCTAAAATTCCAGCTAATTTCAGATCAGCGCATTGGTACGGAATCGCAAAAAGAGCAAGATTAATTTATTATAATCCAGAAACTCTTTCCCCTGAAATTGCTAAAAATTTAAATTATGAAGACTTGGCTAATCCAATGTTCAAGAAAAGAGTTGTGATTAGAAAATCAAGTAATGTTTATAACCAATCTTTAGTTTCCTCTCTAGTTGCTAACAATGGAGTTTCAAAAACTTCAAAATGGGCAAAGGGTTTGGTATCTAATATGGCACGTAAACCAAAAGGAAATGATAGAGCGCAAATTTTAGCTGTTGCGGCAGGAGAGGCTGATTTGGCTGTTGCCAATTCATATTACATTGCCTTGATGTTATCAGGAAAAAAAGGTCCTGAACAACAAGCAGCTGCTAAAAAAGTTCGTCCTGTTTTCCCTAACCAATCTAACAGGGGAACTCATATGAATATCAGTGGTGGTGGTGTAGCGAAGTATGCACCTAACAAAGAAAATGCAATTAAGTTTTTAGAATTTTTATTAACAAAAGAAGCCCAAGAGCATATTGTTAATAATTCTTTTGAGTATCCAATGATTGCAGGAGTTCAACCGAATAAATTAATCGCTCAGTTTGGTACATCTTTCAAACAAGATAACAAAACTAAAGTGACGACTTATTATGGCAACCAAAAGAAAGCTTTAACGTTAATGAAAAAAGCTGGTTGGTAATAATTAAGTTAATTTATATGGAGGCTTGTTTAAATATTTTTCTCCCCCGAGAAAATTGTTATTTGGCAAGTCTCCAAAAAAAATTAAAACAAAAATGAAAAAAATACTAAACCTAATTTATCTATGTATCGACAGTTTTGCTAATTGGATTCATTTCAAGGTGTATAATAGCAAAAGAAGAACGTGCCAATGTTCAGTCGATAAATCAAAAAATCAATTTTATAAAAAAAACTATAAAGATTTAATTATTACTACACAGCATGAAAAAAAGTTTTGATTACGGCGGTCATTCATTTTCATATTATTGGAAAGATTCTTACTCCATTAAAATTGAACCATTAACCTATGCTGATCTTTTGTATTTGAATAAAAACAAAGTAGAATTAACTAACTTTATTCTAAACTATTTGGAAAAAGAAGATAAAGTAAAGCTAAATGCAGAAAATATTATTAGCTTTGAAAAGCATAAATTTATGGTTAATTAGCTCAATTTGCATTTCTTTATTAGTAGCTATTCCAATTTTTGTAATATTTTCGGGTTTTTTTGGAGAAACATCTGGTTATTTAGCTCTTTTAAGAGAAACTTTTTTATTAAAATATATTCTTAATACCGCGTTTCTATTGCTGGGTGTTTTATTTTTAACATTTATTTTTGGCGTCGGTATTGCCTACTTTGTTTCATTCTATACCTTTCCAGGTTCTCAATTTTTTACTTGGGCAATAATTTTATCTTTTGCAGTTCCTGGTTATATTTATGCGTACTCATTAACAGCTTTCTTTGAAAATTATGGAACACTCTTTTCTTTACTTACTTTTCTATTTGGTGAGGCAAATTATAATACTTACATTCCAAGAGTTGATAGCTTATTAGGAAGTATCTTTTCAATCTCCTTTTCTTTGTTTGTTTATGTTTATTTATTAACAAGAGCTCTTTTTGGATACCAGTCTCAAAATATGATTGATGCAGGAAGAAACATGGGCTTCAGTTCTTACAATATATTGAAAAAAATTATTTTACCTTCAGCAAAACCAGGAATAGTTGCTGGATTGTCTCTTGTTGCGATGGAATGCATTTCTGACTTTGGAACAGTCGAGTTTTTTAATGTTGAAACATTAACCACTGCTATTTATGATAGTTGGATTACTTTTGAAGATTTAAATACAGCCAATATGCTTTCATTCTATTTGCTTATCTTTATTCTTGTGTTTTTTTATCTTGAACGACTTTCTAGAAATAGATCTAGATTTAATATACCTTCAAAAGGATTTTCCAAGATTGAAAAAACTAAACTTGTTGGAAGAAAAGCATTTTTTGTTTTTATTTTTTGTTTTTTAATATTCTTTCTTTCTTTTGTGTTTCCGCTTCTACAAATGATCTATTGGTTAATAAAATTTCCTAAATCTTTTGACTTAAGTTTAATTTTTAATTTATCTTTAAATTCGATTACTTTGATTGCAATTACCTGCTCAGCTTTAATTTTCCTTTCTTTTGTTGTAAATTATGGAATTCGTATTACTGACAACAGATATCTAAAAGCCCTAACTAACTTTTCAATATCAGGATATGCGATACCTGGTGTCATTCTCTCAGTTACAGTTTTGACATTCGCTTCTTACGCAGATCAACTTCTAACGAATTATCTCTCTATTAGTGGTTTTAAAACACTAATTATAGGAACTATTTTTGGATTAGTTGTTGCTTATTTTATAAGATTTTTTTCATTAGCAGTTAACGGAATACGAAGTGGATATGAAAAATTAAACTACTCCTTAGATGACGCTAGTTATTTAATGGGATATTCAAAAATTGGAACTTTTACAAAAGTGCATATTCCTTTTTTAAAAAATAACTTAATTTTAATTTTTATGCTGCTATCAATCGATCTGATCAAAGAATTACCGATTACTTTGATTCTCAGACCTTATAATTTTGAAACTTTTGCTACCCAAGCTTATAATTTTGCCTCACAAGACATGCTAGAATATACAGCCTTACCAAGTTTGTTTTTAATATTTTTTGCTAGCTTCTTCATCTTGGTTTCTAAAAAACAAATTTTAAAGGGTTTTTAAATTTAGTAACTAATATTGATTGACATTGATAATCATTCTCAATATTTAAAGGATTTGAAATGTCAAATTATTTAGAAATTAAAGATGTAGATTTTTTTGCTGGAGACATGCTAGTTTTAGAAGATATTTCTTTTTCAATTCCTAAAAAAGGCGACTGTATTTGTCTTTTAGGCCCATCTGGAATTGGAAAAACAACTGTTCTTAGAGCTATAGCTGGATTAAGAAAAATACCTAGCGGTTCCATTACTTTAAAAGAAAAAATTCTAAGCAATCTTAATATTTTTATTGAGCCTGAGGAAAGAAATATTTCCCTAAGTTTTCAAGAAAATGCACTTTTTCCTCACTTTACAGTAGAGGAAAATATTAAATTTGGGATTCAAAGGTCTTTATTTTGCTCTCAAAATAAAAATGGACCATTGAAATTTAGCATGGAGCAATTGTTGGATTTGTTTTTTATAAACGATTTGAAGAATAAATATCCACATGAGATCAGTGCCGGTCAAGCCCAAAGAGTTTGTGTTGTAAGATCAATTATTCATAATCCAGATCTTTTACTATTGGACGAGCCTTTTGCCAATTTAGACCAAAACCTAAAAGAAAAAGTTCAAGTTAATTTAAAAGAAATTTTAAAAGAAACAGAAATAACATCTATAATTGTCACGCATGATAAGTATGAAGCTTTTTATCTTGCTGATTATTGCGGAATTCTGCACAATAAAAAAATGGTTCAATTTGATAGGCCATACAACATACATCACAAGCCAAATTCTAAAGAAGTTGTTGATTTTTTTAATAGAGGAGTTTTAATTCCTGCAAAAGTTATTGGAAAGAATAAGCTTTTTAATAAAGAGTTAGGTGAGATTCAGGGGGAATTTTCAAGAGATTATCCTCTTAATGAGGAGGTTGAGCTTTTAATTCAGCCAGAAGATTTAATCCATGACGATGAAAGTGATTTAAAACTAGAGGTTGTGGATAAAAAATTTAGAGGAACTAATTTTGTCTATACTTTAAAAACTAATTCTAAAACTTTGTTGCCAGTTTTTGTACATTCACACCACGAACATCTCCATCAAGAAAATGAAAAATTTGGTATAAAAAAACCAATTTTTATTGATCACCTTGTCTGCTTCTAATTATCCCCTTTTAAAAAAAATTAAATTGTATTATTAGTATAATTACAATCTAAACATTTAATTTATTCTCGGGGAAGACAAATAATATGAGCAAAGCAGCAAAATCTAGTACATCAGGAAGATGTCCAGTGATGCATACAACTGGATGGGTTACAGAAGGAAAGTCTCCTACAGCATTGTGGTGGCCCAATTCTCTTAAACTGGACATTCTACATCAGCACGACACTAAAACAAATCCAATGAATTCAGGGTTTAGTTATAAAAAAGAAGTTAAAAAGTTAAATTTTAAAGCTTTAAAAAAAGATTTACATAAATTAATGACAGACAGCCAAGAATGGTGGCCTGCAGATTTGGGACATTATGGTGGTTTATTTATTAGGTTAGCATGGCACTCTGCAGGAACTTATAGAATTGCAGATGGAAGAGGTGGATCGGGAACAGGTAATCATAGATTTTCTCCTTTAAACTCTTGGCCTGATAATACAAATTTAGATAAAGCACGAAGATTGCTTTGGCCGATCAAAAAAAAATACGGAAACAAACTAAGTTGGGCTGACTTAATGATTCTTGTTGGAAATATTGCTTACGAATCCATGGGTCTTAAAATGTATGGTTTTTCTTTTGGTAGAGAAGACATTTGGCATCCAGAAAAAGACGTTTTTTGGGGATCAGAAAAAGAATGGTTAACAGACAAAAGATATAGCAATAAAAAGGATCGTACTTCTTTAGAAAATCCTTTAGCTGCAGTGGTAATGGGATTGATTTACGTAAATCCACAAGGAGTAGACGGAAAACCAGATCCATTAAAATCAGCACACGATATAAGAGAAACATTTGGTCGTATGGCAGTGAATGATGAAGAAACTTGTGCTTTAACAGTTGGTGGTCACACTGTAGGAAGAGCTCATGGAAATGGAGATGCCTCTAAATTAGGAGCCGAACCAGAAGCTGGAAACATTGAAGAGCAAGGATTTGGTTGGAATAAAAAAGGTGGAGGAGGACTTGGAGTTAATCAGGTTACAAGTGGCATAGAAGGTGCTTGGACTACTCATCCAGACAAGTGGGATAATGATTATCTTCGTCTTTTATTAACATATGATTGGAAACTTAAAAAAAGTCCTGCAGGAGCATTTCAGTATGAACCTGTTAATATTAAAGAAGAAGACAAGCCAGTTGATTTAAAAAATCCAAATATTCGTCACAATCCAATTATGACGGATGCAGATATGGCAATGAAAATGGATCCTAAGTATAGAAAAATATCGGAGCGATTCTATAAAGATCCAAAATATTTAGCAGAAACTTTTGGTAAAGCTTGGTTTAAGTTAACCCATAGAGATCTTGGTGCTAAAACTAATTATATTGGACCAGATATTCCAAAAGACGAGTTAATTTGGCAAGATCCTGTGCCTAAAGCTAAGAGAAAATATAGCGTAGAGCAGGTGAAGAAGAAAATTGCAGCTAGTAATTTAACAGTTCAGGAGCTGGTATCTACAGCTTGGGATAGTGCAAGAACCTACCGAAGAACAGATAAAAGAGGTGGTGCCAATGGAGCAAGAATTCGTTTAGCTCCCCAAAGCAACTGGAAAGGTAATGAACCTGCTAGATTAAAAAAAGTATTAAAAACTTTAGAGGGCATTGCTAAAAAATCTGGAGCTAGTGTTGCAGATACCATTATTCTTGCTGGAAATGTAGGAATAGAAAAAGCTATTAAAAAAGCTGGCTTCAAAGCGAAAGTTCCTTTTACTTCAGGAAGAGGAGATTCGGCACAAGCACAAACAGACACAGAATCTTTCAAAGTATTAGAGCCAATTCATGATGCTTTTAGAAACTGGGTGAAGCAGGAATATTCTGTGATGCCAGAAGAGCTGATGTTAGAGCGTGCATCTTTGATGGGATTAAGTGCAAAAGAGATGACGGTATTAGTAGGTGGAATGAGAGTTCTAGGTACAAACTTTGGCAAAACTAAGCATGGTGTCTTTACTAATAATGTGGGTGCTTTAACTAACGATTTCTTTGTTCACTTGACGGACATGAAATACATGTGGAAGCCAACGGGGAAAAATTCGTACAATATTATTGATCGAAAATCTAACAAAACAAAATTTACTGCTACTAGAGTAGATTTAGTTTTTGGATCTAATTCAGTACTTCGTTCTTATGCAGAAGTGTATGCACAAGACGACAACAAAGAAAAATTCGTAAAAGACTTTGTTGCAGTCTGGACCAAAATAATGAATGCGGACCTTCCTTCTTTGCATTAATTATTTTTTTAAAAAATATTAATTATGTTTAGTAAATTTTAAAAAATTAAATTGTTTTTCTTTAAACTTAATGTAAATTAACTTTTCAATTCGGGGGACAACCAAAAGGAAAAAAATGAAAAATCTTCAGAAGATAATTTTTATAATTACATTACTTACGTTTTCAAGCAACGTGTTCGCAAAAGACACAACAGTTGAAATGTTGAATAAGTCAGGAAAAGAAATTATGGTCTATTCAAAAAAAATTGTACAGATTGATGTAGGGGATACAGTTTCTTGGAAAGCTACAAGTAAGGGTCATAATGTTGAATTTATTAAAAATGGGACCCCAAAAGGAGTGGATAAATTTAAGTCAAAAATGAATAAGGATGTAGAATATAAATTTAAAATCCCAGGAATTTATGCGTATTGGTGTACTCCACATAAAGGGCTGGGAATGATAGGATTTATTGTTGTTGGTAACGACAAATCAAACCTTTCAGCTATCAAATCAATTAAGTTTTTTGGTAAGTCAAAAAAGATAGCGCCTACATTAATTAGTAAATTATAATAATTATAGCAAAATTTGAAAAAAAATTTATAAAATTTAGTACTATGAATAAGTGCTTACTAACTTTTATTGCTTTTTTTATTTTTTCAAGCCCGTCTTTATCAGAAGTTAAATTAACCAAATTATTAGATCAGTTAAATTCACCCTGGTCCTTAACTGTAGTTGAGGACCAGATTTATCTCATTACAGAAAAGTCTGGTAATTTAGTTTTGTTTAACAAGACTAGAAATATAAAAAAAAATATTAAACATAATTTGAGTATTTTAGAGGATGGTCAAGGAGGCCTTCTCGATGTTTTGTATCATAAAGGTTATGTTTACGTTTCCTATTCAGAAAATAGAGGATCTGGAAAATCGAGCACTTCAGCTGCTAGAGCAAAATTTAATAAAAATGAATTAAACTTTACTAATATTTTTCAAGCTAACCCTCCCATTAATAGCGGATATCATTTTGGCTCTAGATTAGTGATCAAAGGAGAGCATCTTTATATTTCTGCAGGAGAAAGAGGAGGGGATGAAATTGCTCAGGATCCCAAATCTCATCCAGGAAGTATTATCAGAGTTCATTTAGATGGCTCTATTCCAAAAAATAATCCCAAATTTAAAGGAAAGCCAAATTGGTTACCTGAGATTTATCAAATTGGAATTAGAAATGTTCAAGGAATGGCTTTATCTCCTTTAGATAATGAAGTTTACATGACCAATCATGGAGCTAGAGGAGGGGATTGGTTTGGCAAAGTGAATTTTGCAGGTAACTATGGTTGGGACACTTTATATTGGGGAGGCACCAAATACTCTGGACTTGCAGGAGGACCCAAATGGTTACCAGGCTTTGATAAACCAATCACATACTACGTTCCTTCAATTGCTACATCTGCTTGTTTAATTTACAAAGGTAAAGAATTTCCAGAATGGAATGGCCATGCTTTAGTTGTATCTTTAAAGGAACAATCCCTGCGCAAACTAGAATTTAATAAGAATGAGCTTCTTAACCAAACTATTATTTTAAAGAAAAAAATTGGAAGAATTAGAGATATAAAAATAGATTTAAGTGGAAAAGTCTTAATGTTAACAGACCAGGGTTTCTTATGGTCCTTAAGCAAAAGATAAAAAAAATTTATATTTAGAATTAATTTAAAATAAACCCTTTGCCTTTAAATATGTTATGTTATAACATCACTTATGAGTAATACCGAAATAGTCCTTAATATTATAAAAAAATCTAATCAACCTCTAACAGCTTATGCAATCTTGGAATTGTTTAAAAAAAAGAAAATAGTTCAGCCAATGACTGTGTATAGGGCTTTGAATGAATTGATTGATAAAGGTGAAATACATAAATCCAATCAAAATAAAACTTTTTTATTATGCAATCATTCTCACGCAAAAGAACATAATCCATCTATAGCTATTTGTAAAAAATGTGGTGATACTGAAGAACTAGAATCTAATTTATTCAATAATTTTCTTAAAAAATATAATATTAAAAAATTTGATTTTAAAAAATTTCAAGTCGAAGTCTCAACAATCTGTTCAAACTGTAATTAAAAAAATGAAAAATGAAAAATAATAATAAATTAAAATTTGCCGCGCTAGTCTTTTCAATACTTACGTTTTCTTCATCAATACAAGCAAAGATAAACGTAGTAGCTTCAATTAAACCAATTCATTCACTTGTAGCTTCAGTGATGGATGGAGTAGGAGAGCCCAGCTTAATAGTTGATGGTAGTGCTTCCCCACACACTTTTCAGCTTAAACCTTCACATGCAAAATTATTACAAAATGCAGATATAATCTTTTGGATAGACAAAAATTTGGAAAATTTTTTAGTAAAACCACTAAGTTCAATTGCTAAAAAATCAAAAAAAATATCTTTAATGGAAATAAGGGGTATTAAAAAATTGAAATTCAGAGAAAAAAATATTTTCGTTGAAAAACATGACGATCACAAAGGTCATAAAGAACATGCTCATGGAGAATTTGACATTCATATTTGGTTAGACCCTGAAAATGCAAAGACTATGTCTATGGAAATTGCGAAAGAGCTATCAAAAATTGATCCAAAAAATAAATTAATTTATGAAAGTAATGCAAAAAAAGTATCTTTTAAAATTAATAAAATGATGAAAGAAATTAAAAAAGAAATAAACAAAGATGCGGCTTTTGTAGTATTTCATGATGCTTACCAATATTTTGAAAAAAGATTTAATATCGATGTTGTGGGCGCTTTAACTGTAAATCCTGAGGTTTTGCCAGGAGCTAAACAGTTAACTGAAATAAGAAAAGAAATTAAGCATGAAAAAGTAAAATGTTTATTTTCAGAACCTCAGTTTAATCCTAGCATTGCCAAAGCTATTGCAAAAGATACAGGCGTAAAAATTGCAGTTTTAGATCCATTAGGAGCTAAACTTGATCCATCTAAAGATTTATATTTTCAGCTTATTAAAAATATCGCTCTTTCTTTTAAAAATTGTTAACTAATAAATAAAAAAGATTGTTAACTTATAAATAAAAAAGATTCTCATATGACGGATTTTAATAATGAAAAAATTCTTATAAAGTTAGTTAAAGCTGGAATTTGCAAAGATGACAAATGGCTAGTAAGAGATGTTAGTTTTGAGATTCACAAAGGTAAAATATTAACTCTGATAGGCCCAAATGGATCAGGAAAAACTACAACAGCTAAAATCGTATTAGGAATTCACAAAAATATAGAAGGTGAGGTCACATCATTTGCAAAGAATATTGGTTATGTACCTCAAAAAATTAATATCGATTGGACTTTGCCCATAAGGGTAAAAGATTTCATGATTCTTACACAAGAATTGAATGATGAAGAAATTGATCAAGCTTTAAAATTAACAGAGGTAACACATCTTAAGAATAGAAATTTGAGAAATCTTTCTGGTGGAGAATTTCAACGAGTATTGTTAGCTCGAGCGATTGGTAAAAAACCTGATTTGTTAATTTTAGATGAGCCTGTTCAGGGAGTAGACTTTGCAGGTGAAGTTGCTTTGTATGAAGTTATTAAAAAGATATCTGATAGGTTACAATGTGGAATACTCTTAATTTCTCATGATTTGCATGTGGTTATGTCTGCTACAGATTACGTAGTTTGTCTTAATGGCCATATTTGTTGCTCTGGAACACCCAATGACGTTGCTCAAAATAAAAATTATCAAGAATTGTTTGGCGAACAAGCTTCAAAAATATTATCTGTTTATGAACACCGCCATGACCATGCCCATTCTTCGGATGGTGTATTATTAAAAAAAAAATTATAACTATTAATGATTGATGATTTTTTTATAAGAGCTTTAATTGCAGGTATTGGAATAGCACTTGTTACAGGGCCTTTGGGCTGTTTTGTTATTTGGAGGCGACTATCTTTTTTTGGAGATACCCTTTCCCATGCAGCTTTATTAGGTGTTACTTTCTCAATTTCTTTTGATGTAAATATTTCTTTATCTGTGTTTATTGTTTCATCTATAGTTGCAATAATTCTAATAAGGTTACAAAAAAATACAAATTTAGCTGGCGATGCTTTGTTGGGACTTTTAGCTCATTCATCTTTAGCGATTGGATTAGTTGTTCTGGGTTTTCTATCTTTTATAAGATTTGATATTATGGGACTATTATTTGGCGATATACTTTCAGTAACATTAAATGATTTACTTATTATATGGATAGGTGGTGCAGTAATAATTCTAATTTTAACATTAATTTGGAAACCTTTATTTGCATCTACTGTTAATTATGAAATAGCAGAAGCTGAGGGATTAAGTCCTGAAAAATATAATATTTTATTTACAATATTAATGGCAGCTATAATTGCAATTTCAATTAAAATGGTAGGTTTGTTATTGATAACTGGCATGATGATTATTCCTGCTGCAGCTGCAAGAAATCTTTCAAACAGCCCTAAGCAAATGGTTATAATATCAATAATATTTGGATTGTTATCAGTCTTAATAGGTCTCTATGCATCTCTTGAGATAAATACCCCTTCCGGTCCTTCAATAATCACTACATCGTTGTTATTTTTTATATTGTCTTTATTTAGATTAAAGAAAAATTAAATAATTTTATAAGATTTATTTAAGTTAAAAAATAAAATCGTTTTTAGTATTTTTTTTTGATACAGGTAATTTTAAAAATTATGAAATTTAATATTTTATCTAATCCAATAAGCATGAAGGTTGTTCGAAGTAACTTAAGAAATTTTATTTCAAGTAATCATTTAAACAATATCGATAGCAATCAAGTTATTTTAGCCACCGATGAAGCGGTACAAAATATTATTAGGTATGCTTATTGTATGGAAAAAAATCATTCTATTGAGTTTTATTTTAAATGTAAGAATGATGATCTAGTAGTTCAAATTAGAGACTTTGGAAAACAATTTCCTATAGAAGAAATTAAACCCAGAGAGTTGAATGATATAAGGCCAGGAGGGCTTGGTGTTCATTTTATTAAATCAATTTGTAAAAAATTTGATTACCAGCATGTTGACGATGCAAAAGGTGGAACTTTGTTAACTTTAGTATTTTAATAACCAATAGTAGTATAATAAGTACCGCTCCAAGGCTTCGCATCTTGTGACAATGGCACAACTTTTGAATATCCATCTGTGCCACACAATTGTCTTGCGACGCTCGGACGATACCAAGGTTGGGCCCATCCATAGCCACCATCAGCCCACTCTTTTGTTCCAATATCTCCTCTGGTATAATAAGACATAAGTGTTACACCATTTCTCACTCGCTTACGTTCTATCGAATCCGAGTAGTCCCATTGGGTTGCTGGTCCCCCTGACGCATATCCTCCCCCATCTACCCAGTAGATCATTGTATGCCAAAGTGAAACACCAAGAGGGCAGTTCATTCCTGTACCGAGATTTGGCTCTCTCGCACATAGTATTTGCATTGTACCTTTTGAATGAACATTAAAAAATTGGGAATCAACAGAGATCATAGAAAACTGTGGGGCCCATGGATTTTTAAATTCTTCAAAATGTGCTTTGACCGAATAATTAAATGTTTCACAGGTTGAATCTCCTGAAATTTTATTTCCTGTTTTTACTCCTGCAGAGTTCACTTCATCTAAGGTTGAGCTTAATCCATTTTGCGCAACTATAAACTCAAAATCCATCGCACGAAGAACTGCTTCAGTATTCGATTTGAAAACTTTTATTTTAGTAGTTTCAACATAACGGTCATAACCAACTATGCCAACAGCAGCTAAAACTCCTATTATGGCTACCACAACTAGAAGCTCTACCAAAGAAAACCCTCTTGAAATTAAACTTTTTTTAGGGCGATTAATTTTTAATAAATTTAAATTCATGAAATTTGTGTCTTATACTTATTATTACTACTTGAATTAAATGTTTTTTCAAGTTTTTCTAAAATATTTAATTATCTTTTGTAACATGCTAGGTACATCTTTGTACAAAAGTAGTCTCTTTAAATTTTATAAAAATAGGATTGCTTAAAAGTATTAAAAATATAACATTTAATCTTAATGAATTTCCGAGATATAAAGACTTTTTTAATAGCATTTTTTACATTTTGCTTTGCAAATTTTTTATATAATAATTTTACCACAACAACTATTGCTGAGGGAATTTCGTTTAAAGAAATTACGGTAAAAGTCGTTGGAGATATTGAGCTTGACTTGGATTGCACAGGCACTAGTTCGAAAAACTCTGCATCAGTTAATCGAGGGCTGGGTCTCAATACTACCAATAAGTGTAAAGGGAAGGGAAAAATTATAGCAGAATTTCCACAACAAAGATTTATTGAGAACTTGAATGTTAAGTAAGAGTTCTGTCTTTTTCTTTCTATATTTTTCTTAAAAACTTTTAGTCAACCAATCCTTTTTGACGAAGACCTTCAAGACATTTTTCCATAGTAAACATCCCATCTTTTAAGGAGGTTTGAAGAGTCGAGTGTATTTGCTCAACTTTACCTTCACGAATAATATTTCTAATTGCAGGTGTGCCTGTCATAATTTCATGACAACCAATTCTTCCACCCCCTCTTTTTTTTAAAAGTTGTTGAGACATAACCAACCTTAAAGATCCAGATAACATAGTTTGAGCTTGAGTCTTTTGAGCTGGAGGAAAAACGTCTAGTATTCTTGTGATGGTTGATGCTGCATTACTCGCGTGCAAAGTTCCAAAAACTAAGTGACCTGTTTCAGCAGCTGTTAGAGCTAAAGAAATAGTTTCAAAATCCCGCATTTCACCGACAAGAATAACATCAGGATCTTGTCTTAAGGCCGACTTGAGAGCTTTAGCAAAACTTCCCGTGTCTTTACCTACTTCACGCTGAGAAATTATACTTTTTTTGGATGGATGAACAAATTCTATTGGATCTTCAATGGTAATTATATTTTCAGCTCTACTTGAATTGATTTGATCAATCATTGCAGCTAAGGATGTTGATTTACCTGAGCCTGTTTGACCTGTAACTAATACCAAACCTGTTTTGTGAGTGATAGCTACATGTGCCGCATCAGGCAATCCTAGTTTATTTATGTCTGGTATTTCGGTGATAATTTTTCTAAGCACCATACTTGGTCCATACGAACTATAATACCCATTAGCTCGAAATCTTTGACCATCTACAACAACTGCAAAATCTAAATCACCATTACCGATTAAATAATCAAATTGAGATTTATCTAGAAATTTTTTCCAAAAACTTTCGATATCTTCTCTAGTGATAACATCATTAGAAAAAACTTTGATTTCTCCATTTTCTCTAATAGCCAATGGTTGATTCGATCTAATGTGAATATCTGATAATTCATATTCTTTTGGGTAGCTCTTTAGTTTGTCTTCAAGCATCTTGTTCTTAAAACCTTTGCAAGTTAACGTTTTTTTTGTCTATCTTAAGCTATTTAAATATCAATAAAATCGTTGTAAATGAACATTATTTTAATAATGTATCAATTACAACATATAGTTGAATTTAAAATTAGCTAAAAGTTAGTTATTTATGGTGCAAAAATTAATTGAAATATTAAATAAGCAATTAAAGCCAATATTTAAAAAATGCGGAGAATTCAGCATAAAAAAAGAAAATATTCTGGGTGTTGTTTTTAAAGACAACGAAATTCAAATTATTGAACTTTTAAAAAAAAAAGGTTCGTGGTTTGCAAAAGGTTATACATACCAACAAATTGCAGGAATAGGAAAAGACCAAGATATTTTTTCAGCATCTACATATTTGAGCGACCAAGTTAAAAATGCTTTAGATTCGATAAATTCAAAAGTAACTGACGTTTCGATTTCAATCGATTCCTCAAATGTTCAAAATTATAATTTGCAAACACCATTGATGCCTACTGAGGAGCTTAAAGAGGTAGTTTCGGGTGGCGGTTTTTGGGAGCAGTTTGATGAAACTCCAGATTCACTGGAAGAATTTTATACTAGCTATCAAGTTATTTCTAGAGATGAAGAGCTTGAGGTTATGAATATTTCTTTGCTAACTATAGAAAAAAAATTGGCAGATGTTTACGTAAATATTTTTAGATTAGCTGGTTTAAATCCTACTATTTTAGATATTGGTCCGATGACACAAATTAATGCTATAGCCGCTGCGATTGGAAAAGAAAATTTCGATACTCCTGTTGCTATTTTTAATTACACCAAAAGTAATAGTTATTTAACAGTGGCATCAAAGAGTGGTTTTTCTATTACAGATATAAATATTGTTGAGGCAGATCAAGTGTTGCTAGATACTATTGAAGAAATTGACGACGTCACTAGTGAATTCTGGGATGAAATTTTTGACAGGCTTGCATCTCAAATCAAACAGGGACTTATTGAGTTTGAAACAAAATATGAATGTGATCCCATTTCATTAATTACAGTTGCAACAGATAAAACTAGAACAAATAATTTATTTGTTGGTTTGGAAAAACAATTAGGAGAGTTAGTAATTAAAAGTTATGACCCTGAAGAAAGTGTTACATTTGGCGATAATGAAAAAAAATACCTAGATTCGCTTTCAAACAAATCTGAAATTATGGAATGTATCGGAGCAGGAGTCCGAAAATTAAATGCATTTGAAGTAAATTATGAAGAAGAAATTTACAACCACAATTTATTACCAAGGGCTGAGCAATTAAAAACTAATAAAAAATCTACAGTATTCGCTAAATATTGTTATTGCTTAAGCTTAGCTATCTTTTTAGTAGGAGCTATACACTTAATTCCTTTTAAATTTCTTAAAATTTTAGAAAATGATGGAATTATTACTCAATTAAAGGGAGTAATTGAGCAAGTAAAATCTAATGAAACTATAGTAAAAGGTTACAAAGGAAAAGCATCTAGGATTTCAAAAGATGTTCAATCACTACAAGCGTTTGGTGAAAATAAAAAAACAACTGCTGAAATTTTTAATTCCTTAGCAATAAATGTTCCTGAAAGCATTAGGCTTACAAGCTTTAAAATACGAGAACAGCGAAATGTTGTTATAGAAGGGGTATCGGAAGAAGATGCGTCCATTGTAAATATGTTTGATTTATTCTCTGCATCCAAAGTAGTTGAGCTAGCGAAGCTTGGAGCCATTGAAGGAATTACAGAAGAAGAAAGAAAACAATTATATACAGAAGCTGGAAAGCCTGAACCCACTTCTATTCCTAAAGAAATGATTTCAAAGAAATTTACTATCAACTTAACACTAAGAGCAATGGATGGAGAGATTTTTGATGATATAAAAAAAGTTAAACAATTTAAAAAATCTGCAAAAATTAAAAGATGATAAAAAAAATACTAATCATTTTTTCAATTTTGTTTACATTATTTGCTCAGACATCTTTGCATGCAACTTCTAATGATCCATTTACTCGAATACTTGGAGATGAAGAGGTAGTCGTTAATAAAAATACAAAAAATATTAAAAAAAAACAAACTCCCGTATCTTCACTCCCTACTGATACCAACATTAAATTTAGAATAAAACCTATTGGAAATAATTTATCACCCGATCCACTAATTTCTTATAATCTGATAGCCTACAGATTAAAAGGCACAGCATTAAGTTCTATTCATAAAATGAAAAAAAATTATTCCAAAAGTGAACTTTCTTTAAATAAAATCGATTACGGAAAAATACCAACTACTCATAAACTCACCAAAAATGATACGATAGATTCAGTTGCAATGCAGTATGGCTATCTTCCAGAGGAAATAAAAATTGCCAATTCATTAGTACCAGGATCTAAATTAATTATTGGCAATCGAATAGTTCTTCCTTCTCGTTTTCATGTAGTTCAAAAAAATCAGAGCCTTGATATGATAGCCGAATTGCACAATGTAAAAACGAAAGATTTAATTGGCCTAAATAATTTAAAAAAAAACTATGAATTAATAATTAACGAAAAATTGCTTTTACCATTTTATATTTATAAAACAAAAAAAATTCAAACTATTCAAGAAATTGCAAAACAGTTTGACCGAACTAAAGAAGAAATATTAGGTATAAATAATTTGGGTGGTGATGGAGTTTTAGACCATTCTCAACAAATCAAAATTCCTATTTTTGTTAATTTAAATCAAGAAGGTAAATTTTTTAAAAACAAAGGGATTGTCAACTACACAATTAATCCAAGAAACTTAGCAATTTTAGAAATTAATAAGCTGCAATACATGGTTAAGGAAGGAGATCTTCTTGGCAATAAAAACGGACGAATAGTTAGTATTACAAATAAAGAAATGAAGGTTTTGGAGAATCAGGAAGAGTTCATATTTCAAATTAACGCTCCTATAACTGCGCAACTCGCCTCATTATCTTCATCATCATTACCACCGGAGGTAGTAACAACGGAATCATCAGTAGATAAAGTTAAATCATCAACCAATACTAAGAGCTCTAGCAAGAAAGAAAAGGTTAGTAATAAATCACAAGTAGATTCAGTGACACCTAATACAAATTCAACAGCAAACAAAACTACAGTTACTAATATTGAGGATATATTTAAATAATGGCCAAAAAATTTTTTGCTTTTGCACTTATTTTGAGTTTTGTTTTATTAACTGCTTGTGCCAAAAAAAGACCTGACATGTCTTACCATCAAAAAAATAGAGGAGTGGTTCAAGATATTAATATGGTAAGTATTCCGGCATCAGCGAAAAATTTTGAAAAAAATTCAAAAAAATTTGCAAAAGAATCTGCATTACTTATAACAAAAAATAATTCTGTTAGCCCAAATTCAAGAAGAGTTTCTTTAAGTGCCAGTTCTAATTCTTTAAATACTATTGCGGGAGTCTTGGATTTTAATAGCGAAATTAAAAATTTAGAAACAACCCCTGTTACGCTTAAATTTAATACAATCAATATTAGATCAGCACTTAGATTGTTTGCTGGAATTGTAAAAAGAAATATTGTTATAGGTAACGAAGTCAATGGAGATATAACCCTTGATTTTGAAAATATCAGATGGGGCTCGGCAGTTTATGCTATTTTAGAAATGAATAACCTTGTTATGATTCACGATCCAGCTTCGAAAATGTTAAGAGTCCATACTAAGCTTCAGTACTTAATGTTTGAAAAACAAAAAGTAGACCAAACTAATGAAATCCAAAAAAATTTAGCTTCTTTAGGGGATATTACTCAATCTTCTTCAAGTTCTACCAAATCTTCAGGGAAAGCTAACAAGCCAATCATTACAGAAATATTCAAAGTTTTTAATCAATCTTCAGAGGATGCAGCAAAAAGCCTTTTAGAGATGGTCTCTGATGATGGGGATAAAAAGATAGATGTTATTTCGGATAACCCAAGTAACCAATTAGTTATCAAAGGAACAGCTAAACAATTAGACCAAGCAGAAGTATTTCTAGATAAAATTGATATAGGAAAAAAATCAGTTATGGTTGAAGCATTTATAATTAATGCAGAAGATGGTTTTGCAAAAGTTTTTGATGCCAATCTATCTTCAATGTATGCTGGCGTAGCCAGAACTAAAAGCGGCAACGTTACAACTGCAATCGCCAATTCAGCTCTTGATTCCTCGAATGTTGGAAATGTCACAGGCCTAGAAAATACTCTTAATCAAACTGATACATTCTCTCCCTCCACGGCTACACTAGGCAGTGGAATGTTATTGCTAGGAAACATTGGAACCACACAATTGAGAGCTGCTATCAATGCTTCCGTGACTGACACAAATTCAGAATCGCTTTCTAATCCAAAATTATTTGCAATTGATGGAGAGAAGGCTTCTATTGTGCAAGGATTATCACTTGTGAAAATCATTCCAGCATCAGGAGATGCTGCTGCCACAACCACAGAAGTAAGTTTAAATTTGAACTTAACGGTTACACCTCAAATTATTGGTGAAAAAATAAAATTGGACCTTAGCATTGCAAATAATTCACTTGGCTCTGGAGCTTCTGGTTCAGATACCCCTATTAATAACGAGGCTATTACCTCAAAGGTCATTCTTAACAATGGAGATGTTGCTGTAATAGGTGGAGTTTACAAAAATACAAAGACTGACAATATTACTTTTGTTCCATTGCTGCATTACATTCCAATTATAGGTAATTTCTTTAAAGATAAATCAAAAAGTGACACAAAATCTCAGCTCTTAATATTTATAACTGCTAATATTGTATAAACTATCTTATTCATTATAAAGATAGCATGCCGAGTATATCTTCTGAAATAAGCTTAAAAATATCTAATCTTTTAAAGACAATGGGGAAAATAACTGAGGATACCCTTAGTGAGGCAAAAAAAAAACATGATGGTAATGATGAAACCCCACTCGGAATTTTACATTATCTGCTAGAAGATGAAAAAATTACTGAAGACGATATTGTTGCTGCTATTTCAAGAAATTATGCACTAAGAAAAATACAATTAACTGAGCAAACAGTTAAGAAAGATGCATTAGCAAAATTTCCTTCAGAATTTATAGTAGAGAATGAAATTATACCTTTTGAACTTTTAGGAAAAATTTTAAAAGTTGCAATTTTTGACCCAGCAAAATCTGTATTAGCTAGCAAAATGAAAAGCATGACGGGATGCAATATAGAACTTTACGTGGCAAAACCATCAAATATTGACCAAGCAAAAAAATTTAAAATTGTTGTTGAAGCTCTCAGTGAATCAGGCAAGGAAGGAAATAAGGCTGCTGTTGTTCAAAAAAAAACATTTCAAAATATAAAAACACCTGGAGCAAAAACATCTGCATCAGAAGGCAATACTGTTATTTCATTCGCAGACAGTATTTTATTAGAGGCTTATGATAACGGTGTTTCTGATATTCATATTGAACCTTATCGAAGAGGAGATGCTCGCGTACGATTTAGAAAAGATGGTGTACTTCAGGAGCAGGAACAATTTAAACAAGTGTTAATGGAAAATTATAATGCTGTAATCACTAGATTAAAAATTATTGCTGGATGTGATATATCAGAAAGAAGATTACCGCAGGACGGAAAGCTACAGTTTAAAAACCCAAGACCAATGAGTGAAGACGATGTTGATATTGATGTTCGTTTTTCAGTCATACCTGCAAAAGAAGGAGAACGTGTTGTTATGCGTATTCTTCAGGCAGGACCTGATTTAGGTTTGGAACAAATTGGCTTAGAAAAAAAAGATTATGATAATTTAATTACTGCAATTTCAGCTCCTCAAGGAATGGTTTTAGTAACTGGCCCGACGGGAAGTGGTAAAAGTACTACACTTTACGGCTGCATAAAAAAAATTAACAAACCCGGAACCAATATTATGACCGCAGAAGACCCAGTTGAATTTTATTTAAAAGGAGTGGGCCAAGTACAAGCTAATGAAGAAATTGGTTTAACTTTTGAGTCAATATTGAAATCATTTTTAAGGCAAGATCCAGAAATTATTTTAATTGGAGAGATTAGAGATAAATCAACAGTTAATATTGCAATCAAGGCTTCTCTAACAGGCCATTTATTATTAAGCACACTCCATACAAACGATGCAATTTCAACTATAGTAAGATTAACAAACATGGGAGTACCTAATTTTATGGTTGCCTCTGCTTTAACACTAATTGTTGCACAACGTCTTGCTAGAAAAACCTGTCAAAACTGTTTAGTTGATGATGATCAGGCAACTGAATCAGGATTGTTAAAAATAGGATTTAATCAAGAGGAAATTTCTACTCTAAAGGCAAAAACTGGTAAAGGCTGTGATGAGTGCGGAAACACAGGATACAAAGGTCGGCAAGGAATTTATGAGGTTTTGAAAAAGACTCCTGAAATTGAATCTGCTATTTTAAGAGATGCTAGAGCAGATGAAATACTAGATGTTTCAGTTAAAGGTGGTTTTAGAACAATGCAACAAATTGGTAGAGAGTTTGTTAAAAATGGTATTGTCGATGTTCATGAATATTCAAGAATTCTAACTACATAAATTTATGGCAGCATTTGCATATTCTGGAGTTCAGGCAGGAAAAAAAATTAACGGTCAAATTAATGCTAGTGATATTAAGAGCGCTTCTTTACAGTTACGAAATAAAAAAATAATTGTTACTGGTATAAAAAAATCTGAAGCAAAGAAATCAGATGAAGATACTATAGTAGAAATTCCTACAAGTAATTCTCCAATTATCTTCCAAGGCGGTAACATATATTTAAATTTTGGACCCTGGGCAAACGTTCCACCTAAAGAACTTGTGCAGTTTACTAAAAAAGTAGCTACTATGATTAAAGCAGGTCTTCCTATTTTAGAATCCATTCAGATGATTAGAGACCAGACTGTTCATATGAAGATGAAAATGACAGCTCATGCAATTGCAACAGATTTAAACTCTGGAAAGAATTTAACTGAAGCTTTTAAAAAACATCCTACAATATTTGATAATATTTACGTAAATTTAATTTCCTCAGGAGAAGAAAGCGGAAAATTAGATGAATTTTTAATAAAGTTAGTTGAGCTTTTGGAAAAACAACAAAAAATTAAACAAGGTATCAAGAGCGCTCTTTTTTATCCAGTTATGCTGTTAACAGTTGCAACTACCATCACTATCTTCATGCTATGGAAAGTTGTTCCAGTTTTTGAAAAGATGTATGCCAGCATGGGTGTTAAGCTGCCAGCAGCCACTCTTGTTATTGTAGATGCAAGTCGTTTTATTGCTGACGGTGGTAATATGTTAAAAATAATTCTTTCGTTTTTAGTTATAAGATTTGTTTATAATTATTTATTTAAAAACATAGAATCTTTTAGACATTTTATGCATAAGCGTTTTTTAAAATTTCCATTATTTGGTGACTTGATTGTCAAAGCCACTGTTTCAAGAATGTGTATGGTTATGGCAAATTTAACTAAAGCAGGGGTTAGTATTATTGTAATATTGAAAATTGCTCAATCTGTAACTTCTAATCTAGTATTTATTTATGCACTAAGGAGAATTTCAAAAGAGATTGTAACAGGGAAAAGTCTATCGTCTTTGTTAAAAGATGAAAAGCATATATTTCCTTTAGCTTTATCCCAATTGTTGGCAGTAGGTGAGAGGACTGGTAATATGGAGGAAATGTTTCAGTCTGTAGCAACCTATTATGAGGAGGAGTTTGATGGTGTTGTTGCGGCCTTATCTTCAATCATTGAACCACTGATGATTGTTATTATTGGCGCAATTATTGGTCTTTTAATGGTTGCCCTTTATATGCCAATATTCAGTATTGGTAATGCCGTCGGATAACAAAAGATTGTATTTTGAAATTTACTCATCAAAAAGCTTTTAGTATTATTGAGCTATTAGTAGTCATAGCAGTAGTGTCTATCGTTGCAGCTATTGGCTTACCAGCTATTAGTAATTTTGGAGTAGCCGAAAACAATGAAAATGACAAAGCCATTATACGTTCTCAAATTAATTATGTTAGACAACTTGCTATAGAAAATGGAAATGCCTACCGTATAAAAATCATTAACAACACAATAAACAACTCTTCACAACTGGAAGTTTATAGAGATGAAAGCTTAAATAGATTTAATAAGCAATTTCACAAAACATCTGTACCGCCATGTTCGCAGTTTTCCGAAACAAACAATATGGGATTTTTGATATCAGATCTTACTAAACAGGCAGAACATTATGTTATTACTAAGTGCAACTCTTTAACGGGAACTTGCAATGCTGTTACTAATTCAAATAATTATTTTTGTATTTTACCAGATGGATCTGGAGCTGAAAATGCAAGAGCTCAAATACAATCTTCAAAAAATGCCGGTTCTAAAATACTTTTTTTACATTTTTATGAAACAGGTTTTTTTAATTTAGGACAGCGCATTCAATGATATCAAAAAAATATGATCAAAAAGGTATGTCCGTAATAGAAGCTATGACAGCTTGCTGTATCTTAGCCCTGTCCGTAATTGTTTTTATGACTTTACAATCACAACAGGAGCAACGTTTTACACAACTAAGAAAATTTGATAAAGCAGCTTACGCTGTTGATTTAATGTTTGAAGAGTTATCAGCAGTTTACAATCCAGTGCCTGTTCAATATGGAGATCCCACAGTAGACCAGAACACATCTCCAAGTAATCAATTGCTAATTAGTGGTTGCACATCTTTACCTGATGTAGGAGATAAATTTATGATTGCTGGAGTTTCAGGCTCATATCAAATAATAGCTAGAACAAGCCTTGTATCTACTAAAACTACGCTGACTATCGAGAGATCAGATATTCCTCAAGATTCACCAAATTTAAATTTAGCTTCTACCGCAACAGCCAATGCTAAAATTACTTTTATTTTCAACTCAAATGGTTCTTTAGAACAATATAATAATTTAGATCTTTTAAAATATAATAACACAACCTATCAAAATACATTTCCATCAGATGTAAAAGTTAACTTAGTAAAATGGGGGAGCATTTTAAATAAACATTTAGGAAGACCTACTATTAACGATAAAAGAAAAATCGAAGTGATAGATGTAAATACCAATATCCCAATTGATGAAAATCAAGACGGTATTACTGACCAAATTGATGGAATTGATCAATTTGTTACTTCCATTAAAACCCAAGTGACAGTTAGGATCAAACAAGACAAATCAGAAGAAATTTTTAGAAGACACTATGCCAATGGAACGTAAGATCAGAAAATATAATCAATCAGGTTTTTCTTTAGCAGAAGCGTTAGTTGGAATTGCAGTTTCAACCATTGTAATGACAGCTGCAGGTTTTATTTATAATAATTTTCAACAAACCTTCATTAGACAGATTAATCACAATGTAATTAAGCAGGAAGTTCGATTTGCAATTCATGCTCTTCAGTTAGATCTAAAAATGGCTGGGTATAAGCACGAAGATGCTGCAAATGGAATTCAAAGAGCAGTTTATTTAACGGATTCCAGTAATATTGAAGTTGGAGAACAGATCGAAGCAGATATTGTTTATGTTTGTTATGACAGTATTAATAATAATAATACTTCAAGTAGAAAAATTATAAAATATGAATTAAGAAAAAAAGTATCATCCAATGTTAAAAAAACAGTTTTGATGAAAAAGACTTACAATACAAACGATTGCGTGAATAAATCTGATGCAAACGAACCCAATTGGGAACCAGTAGCAGAGCACTTCAAAAAATTTAGAATAATTAAAACTAATAACATTCTTAATCTCGAAATTGAGATGGAAGATCCAGGTGAAAAAATTGTAGAAAAATATAATGCAGCAGCATTTATGAGGAATACTAGTTATTAAAAAAATTGAAATTAATGAAAAAAAATAAAAAAGAAAATGGTTTCGTTTTGGTATTTGTGATTGCGGTCGTTGCTGCATTGTCTTTAATGACAGCTTCTATGAATTTTTACTACGACAGCGCACTTAAATCAGTTACTAGAAATTCTGTTTTCCAACAAATGAAGCTAGCTTCTGAAACAGGTGGGCAAGCAGCCCAAACATGGATCTTGGAACGTTTGAATCGAAATCAATTTTCACTATTAGATATGCAAAATAATTTTCATGTTGATAATTCAAACAATCAATGTCTAAATAGACATGGCTACACAGATAGCACTAAAGATGTTTTTTTTTCAAAAAGAATTATAGGGAACCTTGGTTCAGATGATCCAAAATTTGAAAACGTACAATATGAAGTTTTTATTCAGCGTCATGCAGATGTAATTAAATCTATCTATTTTACTGGTTCTGGAGCTTCCAGTACTAGCTTAAATAGATCGGCAGCTTATGTGAGAAAATTTAAGGACTTTCCGAATACTCAGTTTACGGTAGAGATGTGGCTTAAAAATATGCATGATGATAGCGATACTTACAATATGCATGCCTGGGAATGGGGTCGTACATGGGATGCTGTATTTAAAGTTTGGAGAAAAAATCCTTCTGATGAGCACTCATTTTCTCCACGAATAGGAAATGTGGAACTATCTACATCTGGAGGCCAAAACCCTGGAGAGTCAGTAAGAAAAGAGTGGACTCATATTGCATGGGTCTGGGACGGAGGTAATAGTCTTGGGAATGTCAGAGTTTATCAAAATGGAATTCTCACAGGAACTTGGACTGCTTCGGTTCCTCCTTCTTATAGCACAAGTTATGGAGTTGCTAATAACGCGCAACAACTTGCAGACTCAGATGATTACCCTCTTGCAATAGGAGAGGGGACCAATGGCTTTTCTGGTAGTAATGTTTTGGCATCTGCACAGAATAATGCTGTTAAATTTCAAGGAACATCGTGGAAAGGAAACTTTAGTGAGATAAGATTTTGGAATATTAGCAGAACGCAAGCCAATATTGCTGATAACTTCAGAACCAGACTGACAGGTTCTGAGCCAGGGTTAGTAAGTTATTACAAATTTAATGAAGGAGTGGGAACAGCAGCAATAGATTATAACGTTTCAAGACCAGCTAGTAGAAAAAATGATCTAACAATATTAGGGTTTGGTCTTAGCGACCCAACTTTATGGAAAGAAGAAAAAGTTTTTTATCCATTGGTAGCAAATCACAATTCAACTCCTCTTATTCATGTTCCACCAGGAGAGGATATTGCTTACTATAAAATTTTATCATGTGGAAAAGGACCTGGAGGGCAATTAGTTCCATTGCAAACTATTGTTTCAGCGCCAATTGTACAGGGAAATGTAGGAGAAGGAGAAATTTCTATTACCACGGATAATATAACATTTACTGACTCTGGTCACGTTCCTTCAAGCGTGGAATTTAGTTTTTTTTCTGATGGGTCTTCTAATTCTATTTATATGCAGGGAGAAGATAGTCTTGATCATAAAAGCTTACCTGTAGGATGGACAATTGCCCAATCGTTTGTAAACAATACAACGCCATTAATTTTAACACCTCCAGCCAATGTTACTTTATTGGAAATAAAAAATGCTTCAGCAAATGTCTTTTACAATAGCTGCTCTACCAATCATGACTGTTCTATTAAACCAAGTCTTTACACTCCAGGGAAAAGAAGAATAAAAGCTAAATTAATTTTTTCAAATACAGCACTAAATCAAGAAATCGGGATTGTAAAAAATCTACCTGCTCGCAATAAGGTTATTTTATCACCTGTTTCATGGAATATAAGGTAAGAAAAAAAAACCTAAAGGGTCTTAATATTTTACAATATTATCTTTTTAAAAGTATAGTTAAGAAATGATTAAAAAAATTAAAAGTTTTTTTTTAAACAAATCACTAGTAATATTTGCTTTGTTGTTTTTTGTTATTCTTCTGATCCGACTTGCTAATTTAGATTACGTTCAATCAATCACTAATTTAAGCTTAGATTCTTATCAAAAGATATTTAAATATGAATTAGTAGAAACACCAGTCATTATTGTAGATGTTGATGAAAAAAGCTTAGGAAAAATAGGCCAATTTCCTTGGAATAGAAAAATATTTGGAGATCTAGTTAAAACTTTAAAAGAAAGCGGTGCATCAGTTATTTCATTTGATATTTTTTTTAGCGAAGAGGATAAACAAAATCCAAATCAAATATTGAAAGCATATAACTTAAATCGTGAAAGTAATTTGGCGAGTGAAATTTTAAAATTACCAAATAGTGATGATTATTTCTTGAACCAGATTAAAAATTCAAATGTAGTTATGCCAATCTTAGGATTAGTACAAAAACCAATTAACCTTCAAAATCAAAAATCAAAGGCAAAATTTATTAATAGAGGAGAGGACCCGAGGAAATATACCTATTCATTTGCCCATGGGTTGACATCTTTGAAAAAAATTAATGATCAAACAAGCGGAATAGGTAACATCTCTGTTGTTAATGATACTGACGCGGTGTTACGAAAAGCTCCTCTTTTGGTGAGTATACAAAATGAACTATTTCCATCTCTTTCTATAGAAACTTTAAGATTATTTAAAAAGCAAAAAAATATTTTGGTTCAATCAGATACAGCAGGAATAAATTCTATTAAACTAAGACCTTACACAATAAAGACAGATGCTAACGCAATGTTTTGGATTAAATATAAAAAGTCTAAAAAAAATCAATATATTTCTGCTTTTGATGTTTTGGAAAAAAAATTTGAAAAAAATATTTTTAAAAATAAAATTGTATTAATTGGTTCTTCGGCCCAAGGAATTTTTGACTTTGCTAAAATTTCAACAGGAGACACCATTCCCGGAGTAGAAGTTCATGCAAATATTATTGAAAATATTTTTAACAATCAAATTTTAAAAAGAAGTTCAAGTTCTATTTTAGTTGAGGTCTTTATTTTAATTCTGGGTGCTATTTTCGCTTTTTTCTTTGCAGATAACGCAAAACCTAAATCTAGTATCCTTTTTTATTTATTGCTTATTTTTATTATTTTGGCATTTGGTTTTGGATCTTACAAACAAAATTATTTAATTGATATTTCCTACCCTATTTTTGCCATCACTATTATGTTTTTATCAGGATTGTATCTCAGATATTTGAGAGAAAATGAAATAGCTATTTCATTTGAAAAAAAACAGATTATTTTAAAGCAAGAAAGAGAAATAGCAGGAGAGGTTCAAAAAAAGCTTTTTCCTAAATTAGACGAAAAAGAAGAAAGAATTTATGGAGCAAATATCCCGGCAAGAGATGTGTCCGGAGATTATTTTGATGTTATTAAAATTAACAAGGATGAATTTTATTTCACATTGGCTGATGTGTCTGGAAAAGGCATTAAAGCAGGAATTTTAATGGCTAGTGCATCAGCAGTATTTAAGTCTTTAGCCAAAACTAACGTGCCTATTTCAAATATTTCTCTTAGAATGAATAATCAAGTTTCAGAATCTTCATACCAGGGAATGTTCATCACAGCTGTAATTGGCAGAATTAATTTAAAAACAGGAGATATGGAGTATATTAATCATGGTCATGAGCCAGTAATGGTTGCTAACCAAGAAAAAAATTTTAAATACCTAGAATCGAGCTTTCCTCCATTAGGAATTATGCCAATTGACGACGAGAGTTTTTTTGAGACAACAAAAGAAAATTTTAAAGGTAAAAATATTTTTATATACACAGATGGAGTTACAGAAGGTTACTTGAGTAACGGTTTAGAATTAGGAGTGAAAGGTTTTGAGGAAATAATTAATAAATCAAATGATGCAAATCCAAAAAAAATTATTACTTCGATAGTTGATTTGTTAAAATCAGATTATTTAAGAGATGATATTACCTGCCTAGGCATTCAATTTAAATAACATCTAGACATATTTTTTTGAATTTGTCTTTTCTTAAAGCCTTTGCAAATAAAGAGTAAATTAAACCTGTTTGCTTAGTTAAATTTTTTTATAGCATCTTCGAAATCAGTTTTTTTTATCATCATCAAGTCAATTTTGCTTTTATTTTGTAATTTTGATAGGCGTATAGCCTGAAACTGAATACAAGACTCAAAAAATCTTCTAATATCCCTGGCATTTGAATATTTAATTCCTGTAATTTCAATGACTCTTTTGCAACATTCTTTTAATACTACATTTGCATCATCTTGAATTAAATACTGGTTGTCTTTACAAAATTTGTAAAAAATTTGGTAGAGTTCTAATGAATTATAATTTTCAAAAACAATATTTTTTTTAAATCGTGATTTTAAACCTTGATTAGAATTTACAAATGTAATCATTTCTTTTTCATAACCAGCCACAATTACAATAAAGCGGTCACGATAATCTTCCATATATTTTATTAATTCATCTATAGCTTCTTGTCCGTTGTCATCTGGATCTTGTAAGTTTATCAGAGTATATGCTTCATCTATAAATAGGACATTATTGATAGCGCTATTAAATTTATCAGAGGCTTTGCTAGCTGTTTGCCCTTTTTGTGCAACTACAAGATCACTTCTTGTAATTTCAATAAGTTTACCACCGGAGATAATTCCAAGTTCTCTAAAAATTTTAGCTAAAATTCTTGCAACTGTAGTCTTTCCAGTGCCAGGGTTTCCCGCAAAGATAAGGTGATGAGAGATATCTGGAGCTTGATTTAAACCCATTTCTTTTCTTTCTTTAATATTTTCTAGATAAGCTACCATTAGCTTTACCTCTTCTTTTACCTTTGCAAGTCCTGGGAGGGACGTTATTTCTTTAATGTTTTCTTGAAGAGTTTTATTCATGTTTCAATCTATATGTTTGTATATCTTTGATATAGATTGTTTCAAATGTCATTAAAAATATTTGTTAAATCTTTTTTATTTATATGTCTAATACTGCCCAGTTTTGCTGGTGAGCCAGGCACTTCTGATGATGAACAAGTCAATTCTAAAAATGAAATAACTAAAAAAAATGTAGAGAATAGTAATTTTTCAAAAAAAATAGAACCTATTTTAAAAAAAACTACCATTAACTTACCAAAGAATCCTATTTCTCAACTCTTTAATCAAACTATAGGTCAAAAAATAAATACCAAGAAAGCAAGTATTGTTGGAAACTGTCTTCCAATGAAAAAACTACAGTTTTGCAAAGTCGTTAAGCCTAAAAAAGATTCAAGTCATTTTAATAAATATTTTTATTATCTCAGTTCAGAGAATAAGGTAAATGCAATTGTTGCTTTTTCTAACAAAAGAGTTGGAAACATCAGCATATGTAGGTCTATGATTGAAAGCTGGGCAAGATATTTTGAAAATTTTGATCTATTAAATACCACTTCCGATTCTAATAAGGACCAACTTTTTTTAGAGCATACAAATATTAAAAAAACAGAGATTTCAATGAGCTGTCAGTCTGAACAATTTAGAGATATAAATAGTTTTTTTTCCTTAAAATTCTTTAAAGATGAAAGCTAAATATTTATTTTTTTGTCTTCTTATAAGCACCGCTTCTTTTGCAAATGACAAATCTTTTTATGATGGAAGGTTTAATTTTATTCAAGAGTATATTGTAGAGCTTAAAAAACATCAGAAAGAAGATATTAATTATAGAGGTGCAGTAGTAGAATCGTTAAGCGGTTCTTTTTTTGTAGCTTTTAATAAAAGAAGTCAATCTGAAGTAGATCAAGAAGCATTAGAAATATGTGTTAGAAAAAACGGAAAAAAATGCAAAGTGAGATTTCAATCTTTAAATATTAATACTTCCTACAACCGATTAGCAACATACGATGTTAATAAAAAAATATTAGAAGTAGGTTCTCGTGAGATTCCTTCGGTACTATTGAATACTTATAAAGGAATAACCTTCGTAAGATCCGTGTCCAATTTTAAAAAAAAAAATTTTTCCTGTGAAAAAAACATTTTAAACTACGACTTTGTAGTTGGCATAATCAATTCGCAAATAGATTTGTATCCTCAGTCCTTTCTAAGAAAAGCAGGTCTGAATTATGTGGTGATATGTGATGACATTTCAGCGTTAGGCTTCCCATCTCCTGTTGGTTTAGCTCCTTCTCACTACGATCAATCACCTGGAGTCTTTTTTTTATCCTTAAAAAAAATAAAAAAACTTACTGACTCGGGTAAAGTTAATATTGTAAAGCATATTTTTCACCATGAATTTTATCATGTTATTGATAGCACATTAACCAAAGCTGTCGTAGATGAAGAGTGGCTTAAGATTAATCAATATTCATATAGTAATAAAAATTTAAAAGCTAATTTTTCAAAGGTTTTAGACAATCAAAAAGGTTTTGTTAGCAATTATGCTAAAAATAATGAATTTGAAGATAAAGCGGAAGTTTTTGCTTACCTTATTACCAAACATCAAGAAACGAAAAAAATTTTATCTAAAGATAAGATATTATTAAAAAAAGCTAAACTTATGATCAAAAGAATGAAATCTCTTTCACCAGATATTAATTCAATTTTTTGGTCTAAACTTTAAAAGTAACTAGATTAAAATCACATATTTAATTACAGGATGTGCCTTTACCTCTAGTAGGTAAGCATCTTCCTCCTGCTGCAGTATCAACTAGAGCATTCCTTCTGTTTTGGTAATTTTTTTCAAGATTTTCTATTTTACGAGTTTCTTACTTCAGAAATATTTTTTACCAAAATTTGCAATTCAGTTTTTACATTCTTAAAGACACTCTGCCAATGAGCATCAGATTCTTGCCTAAATAATCTTGTATTTTCGTACCAAATATTCTCATCTGTATTTAGGAACCATCTCCAATCTGGTACTTTTGGTAACAGAATCCAAGTTGGTGTTCCTAATGAACCTGCCAAATGAGCAATAGAGGTGTCAGTTGTTATAACTAAGTCAAGGTATTTTAATATTGCCACGGTATCTAAAAATTTATGATTTCCCTGATCTACTAATGGATCGTAATCAATTATTTGTTCAGCAAAACCTAAATCTTCAATCTGTTTTCTTGCGAATCCTTTTTGCAAAGAAATAAAAGATGTTTGAGGTATGTTTAGTAAATCTTGAAATAAAGATAGGTTTACACTATTCAAATGGTCTCTTGGATTTTCAGGATTTCCTTGCCAGCACAATCCAATTTTAACTTTTTCATTCAAGCCTAGCAAAGTTTCCCATTCTTGTAATTTATTCTCATTAATTTTTATATTAGTCGGTTGGGGAGGCTTTGTTTTGAAAATATCTGGAGTTAAAATTGCAGGAAGATCGCCTATTGGAATCCAACGAAAAAAATTGTCAAAGTCTTGCTCTGGAGTAATTATTTCATCAATTTCAGAAATATTTTCAAATAAGTGATGAATTTCTAACGGACAGCTAAAAATAATTTCACATCCTATTTGTTTGAGACTAGGTATATATCTTGAAAATTGAATTGTGTTACCGTAGCCCTTTTCACTTACAACAAGTAATTTTTTTCCAGCAATCGGTTCTCCTTTCCAGATAGTTTTTTTTTTATCTAAAATTTTTCTAAACGAAGGGTCATTATAAATTCTTGAATGGTATTTTTCAAAACCATCTTTAAAATCCCCATTAAGTAAATGAATAGAGCCAAGATTTGCACTAGCTTTTGTAAATTTAGGATCAAGATCAATTGTCTTTTGATAAACCTCCTTGGCCCTTTCAAATTGATTGGCATTATAAAGCGTATTGGCAAAATTAAAGTTAGCCACAACAGAATCGGACTTAATTTTTACAGCCTTTTCGTGGCAAAGAATGGCATCATCATATTTTCTTTGCAAATAAAACAAATTACCCAAATTACTTAATATAAAATGATTATTTGGATTGTTAATAATAGCTTTTTGATAAACTTTTATTGCTTTATCAAAATCACGATTTTTTTTATATAATAGGGCTAAATTCAAGTAAGCGAAAACCTCCTTTGGATCTATATTAATTGCATCTTCATAGCACATAATAGCTTCTTCAAAGCTGCCCCTTTCTTGAAAAGCCGTCGCTAGACTTAGGTAAGCTTCAACATAAAGAGGGTCTCTTTCGATTACTATTTTTAGCCATTGCTCAGCAAGATTATATTCTTTTAGGCAACAAATATTATCGCCAAGCTTGAACATCAGATCAGTATTATCGAAATTGTTTTCGCAAGAATTCAAATAGTACCAAATTGATTTTTTATAAAGATTTTGATTAAAGTAAATATCTCCGATCAACTCATAAACTTTTGGGTTCCCAGGTTCTTTAGCCAACATTACCATGGCACGACTTTCGGCGTGATTATATTGTTTGTTTTTAATTAAACCGAAGGCTTCTTTAATTTCTGAATTTATTAAATTCATTATAAATTACGAATCTTGCTCATTAGAGACCATAAAATATTATGACAAAAATTTAAACAAGGTATCTCCTGTTAGATTATATAAAAAACTTGCAAACACTATAAAACAGCCATAAGGGATTGGAAAATTCTTATCTTTTTTAATAATAACTAGAGGAATAGCTACTATTAAGGCTGACAAGGCCGACACCAAAAGAATAAATATAATTGATTTTATGCCCAACCAAGATCCTAAAAATAACAACAGTTTAGCATCCCCAAGTCCCATACCTTCAATTCCTCTATATTTTAAATAAAACCATCGAATTAAGTACAAAATTAAAAACCCAACAATGGAGCCCATTAAAGATTCTGCGATATTAATGGAAAATGGATTTATTTGAAAAAAAGAAATAGCAATACCCATAAAAAACATCGGAAAAGTAATTGCATCTAAAATTAAATATTCATTTAGATCTGTAAAAAAAATTATTATTAGAGCAATGTAAAAGAGCACAATACATAGAGAATCAAAAGTTAAGCCATAATAAAGATATGTATAAACAAATATTGCTCCTGATAAGAGTTCAACAATTGGATATTGTAGGCTAATAAAATTTTTGCACTGGGAACATCGACCTAATAAAAACAAATAACTAAATATGGGAACATTTTCGTACCAAGGAATTTTTTTTTTACATTTTTGACAGAAAGATTTTTTAAAAATGATATCTTGATCTTTAACTAGTCTAAATATGCAAACATTTAAAAAACTTCCTACAATTGCACCAAAAGCAAAAAGGTAGGATGCTACCATTTTAAAATTTTATCTTTTGAATTTTATTTTATCATCACCACTTTCGTCACGGTCAACTTGTGGTTTGACAGATTCATCCTCGGATGTTTCAGATTTTATTTCTTCAGATTTTTCTTGAGTTATATCAATATTGTCACTGCTTACTCCTTGAGGGGCAGTTTCTTCACTAGGTTTGCCTACATTTGGGTTTGCATCAGCATGGCTTTCACTCTCTATTTTAAACATTTTATCCAAGTGTGCTAATTTAATAACTTTCATTACTTCATTACTGACATTAATTAGCGTAAAATTCTTTTGTTCCTTTTTTCCTGTTTGCATTCCCTCTACTAAAGCAGCAATTCCTGATGAATCTATGTAGCTTACATTTGCCAAATCTACAGACACTGTTTTGCATTTTTCAAACAAATCTTTGATTTTCTCTCTAACAATCGGAGATTGATCTAGGTCTATTTCGTCTCCTAAAATAAGCACTCCCGTGTCATTATTAATTTTTTGTTCAATAGACATAATTCATTAACTATAATATTAATTTATAAAAAACAAGTATCTATGATTATTCAATGTGTTTCCTGCTTAAAAAAATTTGAAGTGGAAGCTTCTCAAATTCCCAATAGTGGTCGTCAGGTAAAATGTGGAGTTTGTTCAAATGAGTGGTTTTACAAACCTGCAGACATTTTGTTAGATAGTGAAATTGAAAAAGTAGAAAAAATTTCATCACAAACCTCTTCTCAAAGTCAATCTGATTCCGTCACGCCAAATCAGGATTATCAAGTTGTAGAGGGCGAGGGAGAATTTGCTGCTGATGAAAATAAAATAGAAGTACCTATCAAGAATGAGGAAACTATAGATGAACCGAAAATAGATTTTAATGATCTTGATAATGAAAATGAAATATCAAAAAAAGATATGGATGTCACTTTAGATAAGATGGTTTTAGATAGAAATTTAGGGTCAGCTGTATTTGAGAAAAAAAGAAAATCTTCATTAATCAGGGCAAGACATCTAACTTATATATTGTTTTTTTTAATTTTAATTTTCTTTGTCGTTAGCATTCCTTTTAAAGATAGTATTTTGATGATTTTTCCAGAGCTAGAAATTATTTATGAAGGCGTAAAACCAATATACAATTTGTTATTTAAATAAAATAACTATCTCATTGACTCTCGCAATCTTGATCTAACTGACTCGGGCAATTGTGATGCCTTATCTAGATCTATCTCTACCGTACCTTTATCTATCTTTATTTTTTTTTTATTTTTTGGGCCTAACTCTTTTTTTTTCATTTTATCGTAAAACTTCTTTTTTTTAATAAAAAGGTTTTCTTTCTTTTCGGAAACTAGAGCTGAAATTACAGCAGTGATAATAATATTTTTTGAGGTAGGTTTTTCCCTAACAATAGTTTCTTCCTCAAAATTAATTTTAAATTTAATGTTAGTTAAATCTTTTTTGAAATTAACATAGTTTGTATAGTTTGAAATTGCTGTAAAATTAATAGAATTTATAGAGTAGTCTTTCATGTTTAAAGGTTTACCTTCTTTTAAAGAATTGATTGTAATATTGTTTTTAAAAGAAATGCCAGATATTGAATTTTTAAAATTTTGAAATTCTGCGGGAGACATAATACTATTCAAGATTTTTAAGTGTTGGTACTCTCCCTCTTTCACCACGCTATTAATTTTTGCTAAATCAATCACTAATTTATTAGCTTGTTCCTGAGAGTTTTTACCCTTAGTGATCCATAATTTCTGCGAACTGAGTTTGCTAGATGTGTAAATTTCTGAAATAACAACAATTAGGACCACAGTTAGCAAAGCGCCAACACCAAAAACTATTTTTTTAGAATGATCTACAAGCGTACTATCTAATAAAGTGCTGTTCTCTTTTGCTTTTCCCAAACTAAACATAAAACTATAAATTACTGATCTTAATTTTTTTAATTATATCATTAGTTATTTTGTTAACACTATCGAGAACAAAATTTTTTGCAATATTCGTCTGCTTTTCATTTATTTTTGGAGTTTTGAAAAAAGGTTTATGAATTTTTTCAGCAGCATTAAGAATTTCATCAATAGTAAAACCTTTATTTTTTTGCATAAGATTATAATTTTGTTACTATTTTGTTATTGATTCGTAATATATATGGATAATAAAAAAAATTCTATCAAAGAGATATTAACAAACACCAAAGGTTTGTTAATTAAAGATAGTGAGCTTTCTAAAGAAAAAGAAGATTTTGATGCTAAACTTTCAAAAGCTTTAGAAGGAAATATTTTAACTCTCAATAAGCTATCCAATAAAGATACAATTGATGAGCTTGATCGAAGATCTAAGAAAATTACTCAAATCGTAGAGTTTCAAAGCAATGAACCCCTATTACTAGATACAGAAATAAAAGATCAGAGTGAAATATTACTACTCAATAATGAAATATTGGAAAAAGATAAAGAAATCAATGAAAAGGAAATTCAAAATATTCTAGTTGCATCGGAAAATCAGGACAAGGTAGACGGTTTGGATACAAAATTTAATTCTAATATCGATCAAAGTGAAGCTTTATTAGAATTAAACAAAGAAGAGAGAGCAGCAGAAGGAAAAAATTATTTAAGTATTTTGCAAAGAATCGAGCAGCTTGAAGAACAAAAAAAAACAATCGCAAAAAAATTAGAAAAAAGCATTGAAGAAAATGAATTAAGAGATCCATCAGATGAAATTTCTTTAAAGTTTGACATTTTGTCCAACCAAATTTCTAATGATATTGACAGTAAAATTGATCTTATAAATAACGAAATCAATATAGTTAATGAAGAAAAAGATGGCATTTATCAAGAATTAAACAGTCAAAAAGAATCAGTAGAATCTGGATTTTCTGGACTAGAATTGTCTAATGAAAACTTAAAAAACCAAATAGATAATATAGATCTAAAAATAAAAGATGGTCAAAAAAACCAGGAAGAAAATATAGAAAATAAACTTCAGGGGTTTGGAAATAAACTTCAAGGATTTGAAAGTAAAATTGAGGAAAACATAGATAGCAAGCTTTTATTGTTTGAAAATAAAATTAATTCAAAACTTCAAGAGCTTCAGCATATTTTAGAAGAAGATAGAGCAAAAAGAAAATCAGAAGAAGAAAAAAAAGATAACGATCCTGACCATCAAGCCAACTTAAGGCTTAACTCAATATACAAAATTCTTGAAGCTCAAATGAGCCAGTCATTAATTAATAATAACTTAAGTGCTAACAAGGAAAGTCCTGATATTTTTAGAAATGGAAATCAATATATAAAGAACGCTTCTACTGAAGTTACTAGCGTTGAAAACTCAAATACAATTCAAAAAACAAATCAAATACTTGAATCAATCTTGCATTCAACTCATGCATTGTCAGAAGAAATCGATACTTTGAAAAAACAAGAAAGTAATCACCCTCAAGCTATTGAAAGTTCAAAAATAGAATTAATAAGTAGTCAGCTAGATTCGCTGATAGTCCAGCAAACTAAACTAGACAAAATTCATGAGGAAATATATTCATTATCTAATCAGCAATATAAGTCAGATGAGGTTAAAAATAAAATCCATTCTTTATCCGATCAACAATCTAAAATAGAAGCAATAAGCAAACATTTAGAATCCTTACCTGAGGAAAAAAAGAATTTAAACTCTACTTTATCTAACCAGCTAGTAAAATTAGAAGCAATAAGCAAACATTTAGAATCCTTACCTGAGGAAAAAAAGAATTTAAATTCTACTTTATCTAACCAGCTAGTAAAATTAGAAGAAATTTTT